>Ga0074193_1000829_pt1 | contig 45790 bp, 53 predicted proteins | sample EPASupsiteHSE605_FD_64523 | JGI IMG/M metagenome (GOLD analysis project Ga0074193, IMG submission 64523) | Bioremediated contaminated groundwater from EPA Superfund site, New Mexico - Sample HSE6-05 | ecosystem: Environmental > Aquatic > Deep subsurface > Groundwater > Contaminated ...
ATAGAATTATATAGATTTTTTATGTTAAAAGGAGACAAATATAAAATATGAGTAACAAATCATTTCAAAAATTAGGATTAAATGACTCTCTAGTAACAGGTCTAAATAAACTTCATATTATAGAGCCAACGAGCATACAAGAAAAAGCTATACCTGAAGCTTTATTAAATAAAGATATAATTGGTCAATCAGAAACTGGCAGCGGTAAAACCCTTGCCTACTTACTTCCTATTTTTCAAAAGGTAGATTCAGCCAAAAGAGAAATGCAGGCAATTATCTTAGCTCCAACTCATGAACTTGCTATGCAAATTGATAGAGAAATTATAGCTTTAGCAGAAAGTTCTAATACTCCAATTACTTCTGTGCCTATAATTGGAGAGGTAAATATTAAAAGACAAATTGAAAATCTTAAAGAAAAGCCTCATATAATAGTAGGCTCTAGTGGAAGAATATTAGAGCTAATAAAAAAGAAGAAGATATCCGCCCATACTGTTAAGACCATTGTTATAGATGAAGGTGATAGATTGCTTGATCAAAACAATTTATCCATAGTAAAGGATGTCATTAAAACTACTATGCGAGATAGACAGCTTATGGTCTTTTCAGCCACTATTAATAATAAAACCTTAAGTATTGCTCAAGAATTAATGAAATCTCCTGAGTTTATCAAAGCAGAAGAAACAGTAAAAGTAAATCCCAATATTATTCATATGTATTTAAAATGTGAAAATAGAGATAAGCTAGATCTTTTAAGGAAGCTCATTGCATCAATTAATCCAGAAAAGGCAATTGTATTTATAAATAGAAACGAAGAAACTCAACTAGCTACCTCAAAGCTTCAGTTTCACAAGATAAAAGCTGAGGCTATATACGGAAATGCTTCTAAAGAAGAAAGAAAGAAAGCAATTGATAGCTTTAGAACTGGTAAGATTAAAATATTAGTTTCTTCTGACTTGTCTGCAAGGGGTCTTGATGTAAAAGGAGTTACTCATATTTTCAACTTAGACCTTCCAGAGGACTCAGAGAACTACCTTCATAGAGTTGGAAGAACTGGAAGAGCTGGAGAAAGTGGGACTGCCATTTCAATTGTTACTGAAAGAGAAGAAGCTTTAATAAAAAAGTACGAAAGAGAATTTAATATTAATATAGAAGAAAAAGAAATTTATAAAGGGGTTATTTATAATAAGAAAAAACCAAAAGTACGATAGCTCTTAAATATAAAGTCCACCCTATAAAACAGCTTTTATAGAGTGGACTTTTACATAAATTATTTATAATGTATTACTTGTATTCAATTTACTTAGTACTGAAACCTGACTTAAATTAACTAAGCCTTCCTTCTCCACATTTACTTACTAAAAATCATTTAAATTCATAACAGGTTCTTTACCATCTTCTTAGTATGTTTAAGCATCTATACCTTCATCTTTATTTCCTTCAATTGTAACCACAATATTATTAGGAAGACACACGATACTCTGGTAACCCTTATCTATCCACCCTGTGTCTGAGCAAATAGCATTAGGACAAATCTCCTTGTTCATTTCAATCATCCTTAATAATATACTATCCTTATTTATTGAACATTAATAAGTCTATTAAAATATACTCTAAAAGTAGTACCCGCTCCTTCCTCACTTTCTACATCTATACTTGCAGAATGAAGTTGCAATGTGTTCTTTACAATAGTTAAACCTATACCATTACCTTCAATTTCATGTCTACTTTTATCTCCTCTATATAGCCGTTCAAATATAAAGGGCAAATCTTCTTTCTTAATTCCCATGCCAGTATCTTTAATCTCTACAACAATATTTTTATTGTCACCATATAAATTAATTAATATATTTCCCTTTTCTTGAGTGAATTTAAATGCATTAGAGATTAGATTTATAAATACTTGTTTTAGTTTATCTTTATCTCCTATAATACTATAGTTTTGTATTAGCTCTGCTTCATATTTAAGATTTATCCCTTTACTTTCTGCTATAACTGTAAAATCTTTGCAAATATTTTCGAGAATATCATCTAATGCTATTGTTTCTAACTCTAATGCTATGCTTTCGGTTTCGAATTCCTTTAGTACATCTAAATTATTTAGCAATCTTCCAAACCTTATAACCTCTTCATTAAGGCTTATCAATATTTCTTCATTAATAGTAAAAACTCCATCTATCATAGCTTCTAGATTGTTTTGAAGTATATTTAGTGGTGTTCTAATTTCATGAGATATGTCTGATACTAAGCGTTTTCTAAGCATTTCCTGATGATTTAACTTTTCTGCTAGTATATTTACACTTGTTCTTAAATTTTCTAATTCCTCTATATCACTTTTGGTTTTAGAGCGAAAATCAAACTTACCTCTAGACAAGTTAACAGACATATTAGCAACTTCCTTAATTGGTACAGATAATTGTTTAGAAAAATATAAACTGATACTTATAATAATTATCAATGTCATGATGCTGCTAGCTAAAATACTCTTATTTATAGCTCCCTTAAAATTTGCATCTTCCTCTGTAAGTAAAACTGAAGAGTATTGTCCTATGTCTATAAATCCAACTATCTTACCTTCCCTTTTAATTTCAAAAGTTTGTAATGTATATATACCTTTATCTTTTATTACCATATTATTTAGGTGAAATTTATATCTTATATCTTCTGGATCCATTCCCCATATAACTTTCTTATTACTATCTCTAAGTGTTAAACAGTAGTTTCCCATATAGGCTTCATTCATTAGCTCTGTCCCTGAATTCTGGTCCCATTTTACTTCTCTCTTATATATTTCTTCAAAATATCCTACAATTCTCTCATTCCTCTTATTTTTAATATCAGCCATATACTTATTAAATTTATTATTTATAGTTACGTTTACAAAAAGAGTTACAAGCAATATAGCTGCGATAGAACAGGCCACAAGTATAACACTTAATCTTCTTCTAATTGACTGCATCTAATCTTCACCGCCAAATTTATATCCTACTCTCATTACAGTTACAATGTATCTAGGATTTTTAGTATCTTCCTCTAATTTCTTACGAATATTTTTAATGTGTACATCTATAGTTCTATCGAAACCATCAAAATCAACTCCAAAAATTTTATCTATAAGTTGTTCTCGAGTTAGAACTATTCCTTTATTCGCTGCAAGAGTATATAAAATATCAAATTCATTTGGAGTAAATGCTATTTCTCGACTATTTAGCTTAACCATTCTTTTCTCAAAATCAATAACTAACATATTATTGTCAAAGGAAAGAATTGAAGAATCATTAGTAGCATTTAATCTTCTAAACAATGCATTTACTCTAGCTGTTAGCTCTCTAGGACTAAAAGGTTTCACCAAATACTCATCAGCTCCAATATTTAGCCCATCAATTCTATCAGTTAAAGTCCCTTTAGCAGTAAGCATAAATATATGGATATCTGAAGTTTCTCTTATAATTTTACACACCTCTTCTCCACTTATATCTGGAAGCATTAAATCAAGAATTACTAACTTAAATTCAATTTTCTTAAATAACTCGATTCCTTCAAGACCTTTAGTGGTACAATTTACTATATATCCTTCTTTCTCTAAATAAGCCTTTAACACCCCCGATACCTTTTCCTCATCCTCAATTATTAAAATGTTTTTCATATGAAATCCCACCTCTTATCTACATATTCTGCATCGAATAGTACTTAATATTATTTTGAGCCTATCTTATCAACTTAAATAACTACTATAATTACTTGCTATTTGTAAGAATTTTATGCTTACCGTTATTATAATAATTTTTTTTAAAGATTTTATGAAGATTTCACATAGTAATTCATCTCATTTTATACCATTTGTAACAACCATAATAGCAGTTGGAGTTACAAGTCCCAATGCACAAGGACAAGCAATAACAAGTACCGAAATAAATATAGTTAAAGCGAATATTCCTGTTTCTCCACCAATGAAATACCAAGCTAAGGCTGAAATAAGAGCAATTCCCATAACTACTGGAACAAAGTACCCTGAGGAGTTTCTACTTCTAATTTTTAGAAATATTCATAAAATCAACATATCTTTTTTATATACTTTATTCATAATTTAGTTTACTTTTTTACAATCAGGATAAACATACTCAATTCAATAGTTATATATTTGAGGAATTTATGAGTATCCCTAATCAAATTCAAGCTAGCAAAAAGTTCTGGATATACCATAGAAGGTCTAGCAACAATAATTTAATATATATCTAATACGTCTACTGCTCCAGGAAAGCAAAGTATTTGCGGTGATGATATTAGTAATATAACTACTATATATTATGGGGGTAATTAAATGAACAGCATTAGAAAAAAACTATTTTTAGCCTTTGGTATTACTACATTCCTGATCTTCTTGCTAGGTTCCGTAGGCATATATCAATTAAGTGAAATAAATCAAAATGTAGAAGAAATGTATCATGACCAGGTAAAGGGAATTAACTTTATTAAAGATGCTCAATATTACATAGCTATAGTTCAACGCTCAGAGAAGAATGTTATTTTATCACCAACTATTGATGAAAAGAAGGAACATGCATCCCATTTAGAAGAGTATTATTCTAAAGGAATTGTTGAGAATCTTAATGAATTTAAAAGCATGTCTCACGAAAGTGATAACAAACAAATTGATTCATTGCTAGAGGATATAATCAAAGTAAAAAAACAGCAATTAGAAGCTATAGATAAGAGTATGTCCTTTAAAAATACTGAAGCTTACGAGATCTCTAAATATAATTCTGCTAAATTTTCAACTATAGAAAAAACTATAGATGAGATAGCTAGGCATAAACTTGAAGAAGCAAAGCAAAAATATGATAGCAGCATATTGATTTATGAAAGAGTTATTATTCTAGTTATAATATTTACTGCTGTTGCACTTATTATAAGCATTATTTTAGCAGTAACTATATCCTCATCAATAGTCAAACCACTAAAGAAAAGTGTTAATTTTGCTAAAGACTTAGCCGAAGGAAACTTAACAGATCGCCTAAATGTAAAAGCTACAGATGAAATAGGGGTACTAGTTAATGCCTTAAATAACACAGGAATGAAACTTAAAGATATTGTAACCCAAATAAAATTAACCTCTAATGAAGTAGCTTTAGGAAGTGAACAGTTAGCTTCAGCAATGCATAATACTAGTAATACTACAACTGAAATAGGAGAAAAGGTTTCAAATTCTTCTGATAATATACAAGATATTGTTTCTGCTGTAGAAGAAATCAATAAAAGTATACAAGCTATTTCAGCAAGTTCAAATAAAGTATCTATATTTGCAGATGAAACCAAGACTAATTCCTTTGCTCTTAAAGATTATGCAGATAAAGGAAGAAGATCCGTGGAAACAGCTGCTTTAGCTATGTCAGATATTCAAACCTCTACTGCACAAGTTAAAGGTGTTATATATGAACTTGATGTATTATCAAATAAAATTGAAAGCATAACTTCTCTGATTACTAATATAGCAAATCAAACTAATATGTTGGCATTGAATGCAGCTATAGAAGCTGCTAGAGCTGGAGAACAAGGGAAGGGCTTCTCTGTCGTGGCAGAGGAAGTTAAAAAACTAGCTGAGGAAAGTGCTGCTGCTGCCAATAGTATTGAACAGATGATTATTGATATCCAATCTAAAACTGAAGGTGCAGTAAATAGTATTTCTTTGACAGAAGATAAAGTGAAAGAGGGAATCGCTGTATCAATGGATACAAAAAATCAGATTAAACTCGTTATAGATAATATGAATATTCTTATAGAAAAAATAGAAGAAATCTCTTCTCAAACAGTTGAGCAGGCTAAGCAATCAAGTAATATCTCCGAAAATATGCATGGTATTGTAGTAAATACACAAAATCTCTTTTCTACCACTCAAGAAATTAATGCTAACATAGAGGAACAGACATATGTCATTAAAGAAGTATCTTCCACATCAAAGACTCTTTCTACAATGACAGAAAACCTAAATTCTATTGTTGAATACTTTAAAGTTATTTAGTTGATATAAGCAAAAACGTCCTCAAAGGAGGACGTTTTTTATTAAATTTCTATAGCACTATAATAATTTTCGTTTATCATATTCATTACTCTTACTGATATAATAACTAGTATGAAATTAATTTTGTTCTCCCACTGATTATAGAGTAGTTAACAGCCTCCCTTATGATTTCCTTTGGCATTCTATTCCCTTCATATATAACTTGAATTATTTTAGAATCGATATCTACATTAAATCCTTGAACATATTTAATTTGACTTAGTGCTTTAACCGCATTAATAACACATCTGTGACAAAGTATATTTTCTTGTTTAAATTTAATTGTATGATTTCTCATCTAAATCCCTTCCTTATTTTTTATTTAATAAAAGTATACCTTTTACTTATGAAGAAATTATGAAAAAATATTAAAGTTTGAAATTTTTATTATTTAATATCTAATAAACTTCTACCTTTAATCCTTTCTATAGTAATGCCATGTTGTAATCTAAATAGCACTAAAGAAATTACATTTTTCTATAGACAAAAGATTATATTGCAAATGAAGAAGTTTATTTTTATATTTATGTTCTTAATGATTACTGTTATGATTACCACTTCAATAAATGTTATAGGTATTTTAAACGGTAGCGATTCAATATTAAAGACAAACAATTCTCCTACTATTTCATCAACAGTTGAGCCTACTTCTCCACAAACCAATTCATCTATCATTGGTAAAAATAGGTATACAGTAATATTAGATGCAGGTCATGGTGGAAAAGCTCCTGGCTCTATTGGACCTAAAGGTACACTTGAAAAAGATGTGGCTTTGGCAGTGACATTGAAGGTAGGGAAAATATTAGAGGAAAAAGGCTATAACGTAATTTGTATACGTAAAGATGATAATATATCCTGGACAAGTAAAAAGGAAGAGCTTTTAAATCGGGCTGAAATTTCTAATAAAAATAACGGAGATATTTTCGTTAGTATCCATGTGAATAGTTCTAAATATGAAAATGTAGGAGGTACAGAAAACTTTTCTATACTTAGAAATGTTGATACTCCAACTGTTATTATAGAACTTGCTTATATTAGCAATCCTAAAGAAGAATCTCTACTCGCAAGTCCAGTATATCAGACTAAATTTGCACAAGCTATAGCTAGTGGTATCAATGAGTATTTTCAATAACTTAATAAGGTACCACTAGTTCTCATTGTCCAAGTAGGAGTAGTTATTCTTTTAATAGCTACTCCAGTATTAATAATATACCAAAAAACTACACCTGCAATTATTTTAATAGAAAAAGATATATAGATTTGCATATGCTTTGAATAAAAAATGTTATTTAAACTATAATAACTACATTAGAAAATGTTACATACTTACTAATCTAATTGAGGTGATTATATGGCAGCACACATTGCTTATTGGGTCTTATTTGCTGTTATGCTTTTTACAACCATAATATTCATTGCCACCAAAAGGTTTACGTTTATTGACTTTGTTGTATACCTTTCATTTTGGGCTTTTTCAGAGACTATTGATATATTAGTTTTAATACAATTTCAAATGTATTATTATGTAAACAACCAAGTGAACATACTTTATGCCTTGCTGTATCACTGCATTGTTTATCCTACCTTTGGACTTATATTTTCAAGGCTGTTCCCAAAGAAAAGAGAAATTTTGAACTTGGTGAAATATAATGTTCTTTGGATTGTATTCAATACTGTATTTGAATTTGTCTATGTGAAAGCCACTGGCACAATAGTTTACTTGAAATGGCTAGTCATTCCTTATTCATTACTGTTCTACAGTGTTTGGACGCCCCTGATGACAGTGTATTATCTTTTGGTTGATAAATGGCTTCAAAAGAGCTTTATGGATGGCACTAAAAAAGTATAATGGTAATAAGATTATTGGAGTTAAGGCAAAATGTCCATAAATAATTTATCATCAACAATTTTATTTAAGTTATTTTATTTTTTAATGCAATGTATAGTTGTCCATCAGTTTGAAGGGCAGCAAATATGACATCATTAACATTTGTAATATTTCTCATCTTTAACTGATTTAATAGCCATTCAATATCTACATTTATCATTTTTAAATGATACCTCATAATCTGACCATTTATAATTAGTTCTGTCATTAGTCCCTTGTAGTTAGTAGGAATATTTAAATCTTTCGTGGTTACAGTATTATATTGAGGCTTTTTTAATACACTTAAGTCTCCATTAGGCTCTAATATTGCGAACTCTACCTCAGTTATATCAAAAACATTCTTCTGACGAAGTTGCATTAGCAGATCACCTATATGGTATCTTGATTTTGCCATATTTTTATCATTTATAGTTCCGTTTTGAATAATAATTAAAGGTTCGCTATCCACAATCTTTCTGAAAAATAAATTTTTCATAGAAATATATCCTACCAAAATTGGCAATACACCCCATACTGTAGTAGCAATTATGCTATCAATAGTCTTAATAGATCTATCAACAGCAACAGATGCAATTATTGAACCTATTGTAATTGAAACAACATGATCAAAAAATGTAAGCTCTGAACGATGCTTTCTCCCCATTAAACGAGTTATAAAGAGGAGTACTATAAAAGAAATTGTAGATCTCAAAAAAATATTAAAATATCCACTCATAAATTTCCTCCTGGTTTATAACAAATATATAAAATACTTAGAAACATAAAACGGAGCCCTTTTTAGACTCCGTTTTATCATAGAGTGTCTTTTATACGAGCTTTAATAACTTATCATCAACAGTTTCATTATATACTTCTTTCGAATTAAGATTTTCCTTGCTCCATCATAGTTTTAATTTCTTGCTGTAGCTGAGAGACATTTTTCATTTTTGCATCTCTTAGTTGAGTGAAAAGCTGACGTACTTCTGGGTTGCTAATCTTCATCATGTATTTATTATACATAGATTGTAGCATCATTTCATCCTGTAGAGAATCATGTAAAAAATCCATATTATTCATATAGTATCACTCCTTTAATGAAGGGTGACAGACCAGAAGGTATGCCACACCTAAGATTTAAACAATTGAAAACTTTGACATGGTTTGTGTTAATGTATTATAGTCATTACGTGATCCTTGTTCCATTCCCTTTAACATTTGCTTTAACTTTGGATCGTTAATTTGTTGTGAAATACTAGCATATTTTTTTGCCATACCGTCTTCATGGAACTGCATTTCCTTAAAAGCATTGTTCATTATTTCTTGTTCAGTAAGCATTTTTATAACCTCCTTATTTTTCAGTTATTACAGAATAATATAATTCTCCTGAAGAATCAATTAATGCAGCATAAACATCTTTTACATTTGCAATACCTTTTTTAAGCAATTCATCCTTGAGCCATTTCTCATCATATCCTAATTCCTTTAAATTTTTTTCTTCAATCTTCCCCTCATTGATAAGGAGAATTGGAAGACCAGCACCCATGGTTTGAATTTTTAAATCCTTTGGAGTTACAGGCTGATAGTCTGATTTTTTTAGAACACTTACATGACCGCTGGTTTCCAAAACTGCAGCCTCCACTTCACTAAGATTAGGGGCATCTATGCTACGTATATCAGATAGTAGTAATTCTAATGGGAAGAAAGCTTTTGCCATGTTAGGTCGGAGAATCTTCCCACCGGATACCAATGGGATTGATTTTCCTATTACAACTTTAGCGAAAGTTCTATTTTTTACAGCTATATAGGATATAAGATAATGAAGACTATATATCACAACAATTATAACAGCAGTATTAATAAAGCTTATTTTAGCTTCAAATAAGGGAGCTGCTGTTACTCCACCCATCATCCAGAAAAATGCAAAGTCATAGCCTGCAAACTGACCACCAGAACGGTGTGGTAAAACTTTTCCTTCTAGGAATAGCAAAATTCCAACTACAATACTGCGTAAAGCAAATATAAATGGGCTAATTTCCTGAGCACTTCCAAATACATCTTTTAATAATTCCATTATCATACCTTCTTTACTATATACTCATGTACACTGTTCCATCTGATTCAAGCATAGCTAAAAATATATCTCTTTGATTGGCAATGCCCTTTTCTTTTAATTTTGTCATTAGCCAATCATGATCTAACCCCATGGCATGAAGATTTTTTTCGTCTATTTCTCCATCATAAATAAGAATTGTAGGTAGTGCTGCCATTTTAGGTGGTAAGTTCATCTGTTTTCTTGTAAGTGGTAATGCTTCAGGCTTTTTAATAACACTTATTTTCCCATAGGGTTCTAGTACAATGGTATCAATTTCTGATAGATTATGGGCTCCTTTTAGTCTTAATTGACCTAATAGATTATCTAGTGTTACATGGCAATCAAGCATATTTTCTCTGAGTATTATTCCATCCTTCATAAGAAATGTTGGTTTTCTATCGATTAAGTTAGGCCATTTTATATCTAAATAAGACAAAAAGATATTTACAAAGGCATAAACAAAAGTAATTACTAATCCAGAAGTAAGAGAAGATTCTGGATTTAACATTCTAATAGCAGCTAAGCTGACGATTCCAGCAGCTACCAAATAGTTATGACCTGACAGGATTCCTACTTGACGGTGGCCCATCAAGCGAGTTGCAATAATCAATGCAATATAAAGGATAACTGCCCTTAAAGCCAAAGCAAAGGCTGATAAATTTTTACTTCCTTCCATAAATGAATTCCAATCCAAAGCAATTCCTCCTAAACTATTACAATTGGCAATTATTTTTCAAGTAGTCCTGAAAGAATAACTGCCAGAATAATAATGATGATACCAGCATATAAATGAGTTTTTGATAAAACTTGGGCAGTGTTTGAGGTTTTAGTCATTTCCATCTGATTTTCTTGATTTTGTGGTGTAGCTGTACTTATAAGGCTTTGCATTTTAGGACCATATACAAATACCTGTAGAAATAAAATAACTATCATTACTGCTACTAAAACAAGTTTTATAAATAGAACTGTACCTGATGGCTCTTGAAAAACTGGAGTTAACTTATCTTTCTTGCTGTAGGTTGCATAACTTCCTGTAAGTATGAGGATAATAAGACTGGCCCATGTAAGGCTGGAAAATTTCTTCATTGCGTTTCCGCCAACTGAATGAGCCTTCATATCTCCTAAATTCTTTAATGCTGGTTTAACTCCAAACTCACTGTACATCATGCTTCCAATCCAAGTAACTGCAGCGAAGATATGCAGTAAGGCGGATATTACATGAGATATTTCCATAAGATAAAAGCCTCCTTTAAATATCCTTAATTTATTGATTATAAGAAGATATTGTAATTCTTAAAATTATTTTATTCAATAAAAAGCTTAAATTATATAAGTAATACAATATACCCAATAGAGCTTAAGATTTCTACTTAGAATTTATATCTTCATATGTATAAGCATAATTTCCGTTAGACGCAGTTTTTTCTATTTCATCAAGTCTATTATTTATTTGCCTTACTTCTGACTGAATGTTTATCAATAAGTATTTTATATCTTTATCCATTTAATTTTCCTGCTCCTTTCTTAGAATAGTTTTTTCTAAGAAGTTAATTTTATTCATATAGCTACATGATTCTCACTGTAGAATCTGACTCTTCGTCGTTAAACATTCTTAATTTTTTAATAAGGAACATAAAAAAACTAAATGATTTATACTTAACAGAAGAATATAATAAAACTTTAAGTGTATAGTATTATTTTTTATTGCTTAGAATATATGTTGGAGGCTGAATAATTAATAATCATTCAGTATCAATAAATAATCTAGGAGGGGTATTATGCAAATACAACTTAGTCAAAAAGAAAGAATGTTCTTAGAGGATGGGAAACTTCAAGAGGAAATTTGTGTTGAAAAATACAAAAATTATTCTCAGCAAGCTCAAGATCCTCAGTTGAAGCAACTTTTTAATAGACTATCTGGTGAAGAACAACATCACTATGATATTATTAATCAAATGCTTCAAGGGCAACAGCCAAATCTAGCTCACAATCAACAAGCTCAACAACCAATGACTCAAAGTACTTTCCAAGGAGCTATAAATAATCAACATGATAAACTACTTTGTAGTGACTTATTATCTACAGAAAAGTATGTTTCAGGTACTTATGATATTGACATTTTTGAATCTGCTAATCCTATAGTTAGGCAAGCAATGCAACATATTCAAAAAGATGAGCAAAAACATGGTGAAGAACTATTCAATTATATGAATAGTCATGGTATGTATAATGTAAAATAATAATAAATTATTAACTGTAAATAATTTTGAATGAAGAAATTTAGATATGAATGTTATATATGTCCAAAGAACTTTTTAGAAGAAAAGGTAGAGCTATTTATGCTCTACCTTAATAAGTTTACTTTTGTTTTTACGTAATTAGTGATTCCTGCATGACACTGGTGTTCTTCATTAAAAGAACATTCTTCACACATACACTTTACAACTTTAGACGACATAATGCTTTACCTCCAGTTATTTAATATCCTGTAATTCAACTGTATAGGTAATTCCTTGTCATTGGCAGTTTATTATTAATTCCTTTAGAAAAAATAATTTGGTGAATGTCTAAGCCACTAGCATGGAAGGAGGCAGCACAAGAATTTAGATATAGTCTCCACATTTTAATAAAGCGTTCATCATATTTTTCTCGAACTTGCTCTATTTTGTTTTCAAAGTTTTTCGACCAATGGTCTAGAGTTTTTGCATAATGTAAACGGAGGCTTTCTGCGTCTAATAAGTGAAAGTCGTTTTCAGGTAAAAGATAAATCAATTCACGAATTGAAGGAATATATCCACCTGGAAAGATGTATTTACTAATCCATCGGTTACAAGGCCCCTCAATTTGTCCTGTAATACAATGTAAAACAGATATACCTCCAGGAGCAAGAAGTTTCTCTACTGCCTCCATATACTTAGGTAAGTTTGCTTTTCCTACATGCTCTACCATTCCAACACTGACTACTTTATTAAATTTACCACCATCACTTTCTGCAAGGTTTCTATAATCCATCAATTTTACATCTACCTGTCCTGTTAACCCAAGTTCGGCAATACGCTGCTTTGTTTTGGTATACTGCTCCTCACTCAAGGTTATGCCTAAAGCCTTTACTCCATATTGCTGTGCAGCACGAATAATCAACCATCCCCACCCACATCCTATGTCTAGTAAGGTTTCTCCTGATTTAAGCTGCAATTTCTTTAATATGTAATCAATTTTTTGTAATTGAGCTTGATAAAGTGAATCTTCTGGTGAACAAAAATAAGCACATGAATAACTCATAGTTTCATCTAGCCACAGTTCATAAAAATCATTTCCTAAATCATAATGACGCTCAATATCTTTTCGTTGCTTTATTAAGGAAGTTGATTTATTTTCGCTAGCAAAAAATTTTTGTAATCCATGGAAACCTTTCTTTTCAAAAAAAGGAATCTTAATTTTGTAGGCTGTTTCAACAATTTGTTCAAGATTGCCCTTAAAATCAATAATTCCATCCATATAAGCTTCTCCCAAGGCTAGTGAAGGATCTTTTAGCATCTTCATTACAGAAATTTTATCTTTAAATATGACTTTAAAGGCAGGAACTCCTTGACCATAGGTTTCACTTGATCCATCCCAGTAATCAATTGAAAAAGAATAATCTTTAACTTTTTCACAAAACTTATGTATAACATTCTTTTCCATGTTTTCACTTCCTTTGTAACTAATATAACATTTATTATTGACGTGATGAAAAAATTATATTCACATATTGTAATAAATGATAAAATCAGCCTATGTCTCAAATTACAACGGAAAAGCTCATGACAAAAATAAACTTGATTATTTAGAAAAACTCATTATCCCTTAACCTTCTAGTCCACCCTATAAAACAGCTTTTATAGGGTGGACTTTTACATATTTTAAAGCATCTCTACTTTTGTTCTGATTTCCATTTAGCCAAAGCTTCAGCAAATGGGTTATTTATATCCTCTTTCATTTCTTTTTGCTGCTTCCTAAGATAGCTATTTACATCTTGCTTAGAAACCTTCTTATTTTCCTTGCTTCTTTTTTCATTAAAACTTGAAAGCTTTTCTCTATAACCACAGCCGCAAACAAAGATCTGGCTTTCTCCAGAGCCACGAAGCTCAAGCTTTTTGTGACACTGCGGACATCTAGCATTAGTTACCTTAGCAATTCCCTTTCTATAACCACATTCCCTGTCTTGGCAAACAAGCATTTTGCCCTTTTTACCCTTAACCTCTAGCAAATATTTACCACATTCAGGACACTTTTCTCTAGTTAAATTATCATGCCTAAATTTTTCTTCACTATTTTTTATTTCACTTACAACCTCTTTAGCATAATCTCTCATTTCATTAATAAAGTTATTTTTATTAAGCTTTCCCTTTGAGATAGAATTAAGCTTTTGCTCCCATTGTGCAGTAAGGGCTGGAGATCTTAAGTCCTCTGGCACTAATTCTAAAAGCTGTTTTCCCTTAGAGGTTATAAATATGTCTTTTCCCTTTTTTTCAATTAGAAAACTGTTAAATAATTTCTCTATAATATCTGCTCTGGTAGCTACTGTTCCAAGACCACCGGTTTCTCCTAGGGTCTTTTTTAAAGCTTCACTTTCACCACTCATATATTTTATTGGATTTTCCATGGCAGATAAGAGTGTTCCTTCATTAAAAGGACCTGGAGGCTTAGTTTCACCTTTTGTCATAGTAACTGATGATATATTTAAAACGTCTCCTTTATTAATGTTTGGTAGTATTTGTTCTTTAAGATCACCATTATCCTCTTCCTCTTGAAGGTTTTTCTCATATACTTCCTTCCAGCCTTCTGAAATAACTACCTTACCTTTAGCAATAAAGTTTTCTTCACCTATCCTTGCTTTTATAGTTGTCTGTTCATATTCAAAAGGAGGAAATAAAACTGCTAAGAATCTTTTCACCACTAAATCATATATCTTTCTTTCATTGTCACCAAAGGTACTTAATGAAACATGTTGCTCAGTTGGTATAATAGCATGGTGATCTGAAACCTTACTGCCATCTACAAAGGATTTATTGGCTTTTATTGGATTTCTTAACACCTTTTGAGCTGACTTTGAATAAGGTCCTACCCCTGCAGCCTTAACTCTATCCTTTAAGGTTTCTACTATGTCCTCAGATATATACCTAGAGTCTGTTCTTGGATATGTAAGAACCTTATAATTTTCATAAAGTCTCTGCATAATAGATAAGGTTTCCTTTGCAGAAAAGTTAAATATTCTGTTTGCATCCCGTTGAAGTTCTGTTAAGTCATAAAGACCTGGTGCAAAGTTCTTTTTAAAGGTTTTCTCCACTTCTGCAACTTCAGCTTTCTTATTTTTAATATTAGCTACACCGCTATCACATTTTTCTTTATTAAAGGTTTTAAAATCTTTAGTTTTACTATCTTGCCATATTAATTTCAATTTGTCAGAGGTAGCCGTAATTCCATAATAAGTTTTAGGTTTAAAGTTTCTAATCTCCTCTTCTCTTAAAGCAATCATTGAAAGAGTTGGAGTTTGAACCCTTCCACAGGAAAGCTGTGCATTATACTTGCAGGTTAAGGCACGAGTTGCATTTATTCCAACTACCCAATCTGCTTCTGCTCTAGCTACTGCTGAAGCATAAAGATTTTCATACTCTCTTCCGTCCCTTAGCTTGTTAAAGCCTTCTTTAATTGCCTTATCTGTAACAGAAGAAATCCAGAGACGTTTAATAGGCTTTCTCACATGAGTTTTTTCTAATATCCAGCGAGCTACCAGTTCTCCTTCTCTTCCAGCATCTGTAGCAATTACAATTTCAGTTACATCTTTTCTGTTTAATTGCTCCTTTACCACATTAAATTGCCTTCCGCTTTGTTTTATCACAACAAGTTTTAGTTTTTCCGGAAGCATTGGCAAATCTTCAATTTTCCAAGATTTATATCTATCCTCATAAACTTCAGGATCAGCTAAAGTAACTAAGTGCCCAAGAGCCCAGGTTACAATATACTTATCCCCTTCTAAAAATCCATTTCCACCTTTTTTGCAATTTAAAACCCTAGCTAAATCCCTTCCTACAGAAGGCTTTTCAGCAAGGACAAGTATTTTAATCATATAAACATTCCTCTCAAATTAGTATAATTTATATTAACACAAATCCAATGTGTTTAAAACTTTTACACAAAAACAAAGATTAAACCATAAAAAATAAATAGCAAACCTAAAAAATAGGCTTGCTATTCATCTAAAATTTTTCTTTATGAACTTTATTATACTTTAAATCCTCATCACTATAAGGTCTTTTACTTTCATTAGGATATCCTACAGCTATAATAGATTCAACTGAATAATTCTCTGGTGTTTCTAAAATTTCTTTAATATACTCTTCTGAGGTTTTTATTTTATCATGAAATCTATTTCTTATTTGTATCCAACATGAACCAAGTCCCATTTTCTCCGCTTGCAGCTGAATTAATATAGAAGCTATAGATGTATCTTCAACCCAAACATCACTTTTTGTGCTATCTGCAATAACAACCAACGCTAGTGGAGCATCCTTTAGAAATCCCGAACCACTCTCTTTAGCCGTTGATAGCTTTTCTAAAGTCTCCTTATTTTGGACTACCACAAATTCCCATGGACATATACCTCTTGAAGAAGGTGATAACAGAGCTGCTTTTATAAGCTTATCAATTTTATCTTTTTCAATTAAAATGTCTTTGTATTTTCTTATACTTCTTCTGTTAATTAATAGATCAAGCATTTCTTAACCTCCTCATTTTTTTAGAAAGTTGCGTAGCAAAATCTTTAGGTTCTAAAAATAACTTCCTCTCTACTAAACATATACCTAGCAAATGTAATGCACAATACTATATAAAATAATATCCATCCAAAGGTTATCAAAATATGTCCTGTATTAAAAACTCCTGCAAGAAATTCTTTTATTAAGCACACAGCATTTGCTATCGGAATGTGGAAATAGTACATATCAATGTTTCTAGCATCTAACATATAAGTTAAATATATAGGTGCTAATGCTATTATATTAAGTGGTGTTAGGTAGGTTTGAGCTTCTTTAAAAGATCTAGCATATATGCTTATGGCAAGTTCTAATGCACCAAAGGTAAGATTCATTAGAATTACCATAACAGTTATTAAAACTGCTCCTTTTACCCCTATATCAGCGAACATCCCTGCATTTATATTAACGCCCATGGCGCTATTCCCACTTTGCTTTAAAGCTATTACAATACCAATCATAGATGCTAAAGTAGTAATAAGTCCTATAACTGAAATGGCGGCAAATTTGCCCCACAAAAGAGACATTCTTCCTGCTTGAGTAGTTAACAGCGGTTCTAAAGTTCCCCTCTCTTTTTCTCCAGCTCCTAAATCTATTGCTGGTCCCATAGGTCCTGTTACACTGTATATTACAAGGAAAAGGGGTAAAATCATAGCAATAATTACTTTGCCCATGCTGTCTTCTTCCTTGGTAGTAGTTTTATAGCTTATCTGAACTGGATTTAATATGGAGGTTTTTATGCCTCTTGCTTCTAGTCTAGTTGCTACTATTTGTTTGCTAAATACTTGAATATAATTTTCTACTCTGCTTTGTGCCATGGAGGATTGCTGGCTAGAATTATCATAAATAATTTTTATAGGAGCATCCTTTTCATCTTTTATTAAGCTGTCAATGTTATCTGGAATGTCCAAAGCTAAAAGCAATTTACCTTCTTTAACATCCTCTTCTGGATTTTTGGAATCAATGATTTGGATTTTATCTATCTTTTTTACAAAACCTACAAACTCCGAATTTCCTCCACCTGTTATAGATATCTTAAAGTTTTCTTCAACTTTTTTTTCATTACTTGAAGCGGATTTACCTATAACAAAGAAGATTAATGGCATAACAATTAATGGTATTAGTATGCTTACTAAAAGGGTTTTTCTATCCCTAAAAAGATCTCTTAATTCTTTTTTAAATACTAAACTTGCCTTACTCATTATTATCACCCACCAAACTCATAAAAATGCTTTCCATATTATTGTTATTATATTTTTCTTTTAAACCTTCAATTGTTCCTTCCTCTACAAGCTTACCTTTATGAATTATTACGATTCTATCGCAAAGCTTTTCCACCTCTGCCATGCTGTGACTTGAAAAAACAATAGCCTTATTTTCTTCCTTACATTTTAAAATAAAATCTTGTACAATCCTGCTGGCAGTAACATCAAGCCCAATAGTTGGTTCATCAAAAAGCATTACAGAAGGCTTATGTACAATAGATCTTGCTATGGCTACCTTTTGTTTCATACCTCTTGAAAACTTTCCAACCCTTCTATCGATAAACTCTTCCATCTGAAGCATTTTAAGTAAGTATTCAACACTTTCTTTTGCATCAGATTCACTCATACCATTTAACTGAGCAAAATACATTATATTTTCTCTTGCTGTAAGTCTATCATAAAGCCCAACTTCTCCACCAAAGAGTATTCCTATTTCTCCTCTCACCTTTTCAGGATCATTCTTTATGCTATAATCAGCTATTTTACAGTCTCCATCTGTAGGCTTTAACATTGTAGCTATCATTCTCAAAGTTGTAGTTTTTCCTGCTCCATTCTCTCCTAGAAGCCCTAAAACCTCTCCTCTTTTCACTGAAAAACTTATGTGATCAACAGCTTGAACTTTTTTAAAAGTCTTTGTAAGATTAATAACATCTACCATAATATTCCTCCTATATTAGTATTTAATTCTATTTTATTTCCCCTATGTCATTAAAAGGATATACTCTAAATATTGCCTTTCCTTCAACTTGTTTAAAATTGATAAGTCCAAATTTTCTGCTGTCCTTACTTACCTGTCTGTTGTCACCTAAAACAAATAATTCATTTTCTCCAACTTTAATTGGAAGTTTAAACTCCCCACTAAAGGTTTCACCTTTTGCATAAGGCTCCTGAAGCTTTTCCCCATTTACATAAACATATCCATCTTTAATATCAATTTCATCACCTGTAACTCCAATTACCCTTTTAACTAATCTTTTATTTTCTTCATTATAATCCTTGTTATTACTAAATATTAATACCATGCTATGTACAGTACTTAAAGCATCTTCTAATATAGTTCCTTTTTCCCTATCCTCTAGAAATATAACAATATCTCCCCTTTTCGGCTCTGCAAAATTATAACTTAATTTATCTATAATCAATTGTTGATTAGCAAACAAAGTGTTTTCCATGGAGCTTTGTTGTACCTGAACCTTTGCAAAAACCTTGCTGTTCAGTAAAACAGCAATTAAAAATCCTCCTAAGATAGAAAATATCCAACTATTGATTTCTTTTATAAGCTTTTTCTTGTCCTTCATGTTAACCCTCCATTTTAAAATTTAAACTACCCTCTTTGTTTTAACTATCATATTTTCTAGCTGACATTGTGTATATAGCAGTTTGGATAATCCACATAACTCCAATAAAAATAGGTAATATTATGGGGATAGTTAAAAATGTAGAAAATAAAATGCTTACAACTATAGACACTGAATAAACTATCTGCATTCCCTTAAAGGTTCTATAGGAACTGCTATATGCTATCCACTTTTCTCCCTCATCTAGCCTCTCAAAAAACTTCTTATCTGAATTATTTTCAAACATATTTAGTTTTCTGTCCGGGTAATATTTATTATATATTTTTATTGAAATTATCTGAAGTATGCTGGATATTATTGATGAAGCAGCAGAAATAATTACATAATTGATCCTTATGTCATTGAAGTTTTTATTTATCATAACTGCTATCCATACCATTGATATAATAACCATGGATGTATTTAAGCTAATGGTCATATCAATTTTTCTTTCTATATGCTTAGGTAATTCTTCCAAATCTATATTTCTATATTTAGTTCTTAATATCACCATTATTATTGTTGTTGTAATACCTATAGCTATGGATATAAGCAAAAATATCATAAATAAATAATAGTATAAATTATCCATAGAATAGACTAAATTTATCTTAAATTCTTTTTTAGTTAAATAACCAACATATCCTCCAAACAAGGTAGATAGAATTAGTGTAATAATAAAATTCTTATATTTTCTCATGTTAAATCTCCCTCCTCTAAATAAAATACCTCTTCAACATTAACCTTAAATACCTTGGCAATTTTCAAAGCTAATGCAACAGAAGGGGAATAATCTCCTCTTTCTATTAAACTAATAGTTTGTCGGGAGGAATCTACAAGCTTTCCTAAATCTCCTTGATTCAAGTTATACCTTGCTCTAAATTCTTTAACTCTATTTTTAAGTTCCAAAAGCTTTCCTCCTTTCCTTATAATGTAATTATATATTATGACTTCCATATTGTCAATTATATTTGTCATAATGTTAATTATATTTGTCATTGTGACAAATATTATTGACTTTAGAGTGAATTGCAAGTGGATTGTAACTCAATAATAAAGCGAGATGCCATTTTGTAAAACTAAATGCAATGATTGTATCTAACAACTGAATATTTGTAAACGAAATGCAACTTTTGTATCCGAAAAGCCAATTTTGAAACCTAAAAGCCACATTTGTAATCCAAATGCAGTTTGATTTTTCGGTTTTTCTGCCGTATGATAAGTGGATTGTATAGTGATATTTCCGTTGTGTTTATGTATTTTACGCAAAAAAATTACAGGCCTCCATGAGCCTGATAATTGGTATCTAGAATATTTAATTTTTATATTTTTTCACTATTCCAACTTAAATTAAAACGTAATTAATGTACAAAGGCTAGTTTCTTCTTGAAAAAACTAGCGCTTTTAATTTATCTTATTGAGAAATAATTTTCTAATCAAGCTTTTTATACCTAATTTTAAATTTCTTCCCATATTTGTTTATCTGGTGCATCTGTTTGAATCATTGTTAACTGACCACCTGGATATTTTCCATCATTAGTAACCTTGTAGTCATCATGATTATGCATTGGATAAAATTGTGGGAAGAATTTATCATTTGGATCATTAGGACTCTGATTACAAATATCTATATAATTTATTAGTTGTGGATTATTACAGTCTACTGGCTCTAACGGAATATCAAAAATAGGGTTAAGAGAATCAGGATCAGTAGGATTAAATGTTTTATAAAGTTCTTTAAGTTGCTTGCAAAGAGAAGGGAAACTATAATTTTTACCATATTTTTTACCATTTACAATATAACCTCTATATAAATCTCTCTTATCGTCTGCAATAATAATTAAATCATAGGTTTCTCCAGATCCAATAGTATTAGTAAAGCCCATTTCTGTTAATTCGTGATCAATGTGTTTACAATCCTTAGCAAGGGCTAAGAATGGACTTATATGACTATCTTTTCCTACCACCATAAAATGCCACCCATGAATGTGCCATGGAACTACTTGATAACCCATATTAATCATCCGAAGTAGGAATTTTTCATTAGTTTTTACATGAACATAAGATTCATAGTTAATTTGAGTAAGATTTGGATCACTACCAGCACTTGGAGTTAAAGGATGTGGAAGAAGTGTATCAGGAAAAGCTCTTCCATTAATTAGCCAAAAGTTTGGTTTAAAATTTACTGGATTAAAAGGTTCAGGAGGATTAGGTTGTCCCTGATCATAAACGTTTTGATGCCAATCTAAGTCTAAATCAGATAAAAGCATCACATATTCCTTATCAAAATAGCTGTGAATATTATTATAAGCAAAATTTCGATTTGTAGCAGTTTTAGGAATATGATATTGTTCTTTACCGTTTAGTTTCCAATGTCCGCATATACTGCATTTTGTAATTCCGTTTTTAGCCAAGCTTTCCATAGAAGGATAGATAACCAATGCTCCATACATTCCCATTTGAACATGTTCAGAAGCTTCTACATGACAGTGATACATTAAAGTTCCTGGCTCTTCTGGATGAAAGAAATAAGTTGCAATTGGTGGTGTTTCACCTGTTTTTTCCCACATAGGAACACCAAAAGAACTTTCAGGAAAACCATCTAACTGAGTAGCAACATGAGCACCATGCATGTGAACTGTGTGAAAATCTTTTAAATCAGGACGATATTTCATTCCTATATTAATAAGCGTAATATATATATCATCACCTACTTCTCCCCAAATCATAGGAGAAGGAATAGTAGCTGTACCTTTCTTATCTAAAATTTCAGTCAAGTTATAGTCTTTGGTATAATCTAAATATTTATTTTCTTCTATTTGCTTTCCATCTACATCTAAAAGTCCACCTGTAAATCCAAAAATATAAACGTTATCTTTTCTATTTGTAGTACATAATTCCCCATCTAATGGTAAACTTATCAATCCATCTGTAGCTAATAAAACATAATGTCTAATACTCATTTTACCATCTCCTAGTAATATTTTATTTTTATTTAATCACTTCATCATATGAGATTAAAGATAAAAAGGTTATATTATATAACAAATATTAATTATGTACTTGTCATGCCAAGTAATAATTTCTCTCTCTTGTGTTATACTAACTTTAAATTATTTTCTAACAAAAGGAGATTTGTCCATGGAAAAATACGTTTGTACAGTTTGTGGTTATATTTATGATCCTGCAAAAGGAGATCCTGATAGTGGCATAGCCCCTGGAACAGCCTTTAAGGATATTCCTGAAGATTGGGTGTGTCCAGAATGTGGAGTTTCAAAAGAGGATTTTGAAGTTGTTTAAATTTTTAAGGCTGTGCTTTAGTTTAGTGTTTAGATTATGTTGGTTTTTAAAGGGAGCCATTGAGCTTCCTTTAATTCGTACTGTAAGAATAATGTTCACTAATTTATCTAAATAGTTTCAGTAGTTCTAAACATATCCTGAATGTCTGCATCTGTTTCGTATTCAAAGCATTTTTTGCATACACCCTGCATCGTTGGAGATAACTCTCTGCCTTTTGGTAACAAGACATAAACTGGTATATCTTTTGCTACAGCGAAACCTGTTTCAATTCCAATTCCTACACCATTCTCTGAAAACTCAATTATGACAGCATCACTATTTCCAATGACTTCAAAGGTATTTAGCATTAATTCATTCAATAAATATCCTTATAGTTAGTCTTTGAAATGCGAACTAAAAAACCGTAAAATTCATAACTGAATAATACGGTACTCAAGTAAATTATTCAGTTTTTCGGTTGTGAAGTTAAATTAAGAAAATTGTGTCATGTCATTGTATTTTAAAACATTCTTACAATTGGTGAATTACCTTTTTAAAATTTAATCACCCCAATATTCTTCTGCCTCTTCTTCCATTTTAGTTAGCCGTTTATAATAATCTGAATATTCATTCAAATGAGCAAGAGTTATTTTGCCAGTTATAATAGGATCATCATTAGTTATATTAGTAAATGGATTAATACTACCATGCTCTAATTCAACATTTAATCCAATTCTAAATTGTTCTACATCAAACTTGTCAAATTTAATATTCAAATATTTGGCAATCGATACGGCTTCTTCTATAGTAAAATTTTTTTTAGAGGAAATCCTTTTATCATTACATCTCATCATCTTATAGAAATAAGGACACCTGTACATATATACCTCCATAAAAAAATAAATATTACAATATATTATGTATAAAAAATTGTTTTGATACATAATATAATTGTTATATTTTATGGTTGCCTTTGAAAGATTCCCTGAAGAAAGCTTCGTCAACTTCTATAACACCCCCTACACTGCCCACCCTCATATAACTCCAATAAGTTGTTGTGTTACAATATTCTACAAATCTGTACTACCCCATAGCATATATATATGCTAATTATATCATTAGTTTAAATATACTGTGTACAGCCAAACATGTTTTCCTTTTTTAATAATAAGAAAAATCCATTCCTGCCCTTTTTAAAGTTTTCTAATTAAAAATTCTCTTGACATATTGCCAATTAATTTCTATCATATTAAATATAATTTGATAGTTTATGACTATGATAAGGAATAGTAGAATTAAATTCTTTTTAAAGAGAGGAAGTTATTGGTGAGAGACTTCTAAAAGGATAATTTCGAACCAGCCTTTGAGTTCTGTACCGAAATTAAGTAGGCTACAGCGGTACTTTACCGTTACTAAAATGAGTGAATATATTATTTATATTAACTAGGGTGGTACCACCGGAAGCCGGTCCCTTTTTTGGGATTAGGGCTTTTTTATTTTGTAATTATATATTAGGAGGAAAGAAAAATGGCAAAACAAAAAAAATTCGTTGAAGCTATCACAGCCATGGATGTAGACTTTGCTCAGTGGTATACTGACATAGTAAAAAAAGCTGAGCTTGTAGATTATTCAAGTGTAAGAGGCTGTATGATTATTCGCCCTTATGGATATGCTATATGGGAAAATATCCAAAAAACTTTAGACCAGAAATTTAAAGAAACAGGTCATGAAAATGTATATATGCCAATGTTCATCCCAGAGGGCTTACTTCAAAAAGAAAAGGATCACGTAGAAGGCTTTGCTCCAGAAGTTGCATGGGTAACTCATGGTGGAACAGAAGAGCTAGCTGAAAGATTATGCGTTCGTCCAACTTCAGAAACACTATTTTGCGATCATTACGCAAAAATTATTCAATCATACAATGATCTTCCTAAAAAATATAATCAATGGTGTTCTGTTGTAAGATGGGAAAAAACAACTCGTCCATTTTTAAGAACTACTGAATTCCTATGGCAAGAAGGTCATACTGCTCATGCGACAGCTGAAGAATCTGAACAAGAAACTATAGATATGTTAAATGTTTATGCAAATTTCTGTGAAAATGTTTTAGCTATACCTGTTGTGAAGGGACAAAAGACTGAAAAAGAAAAATTCGCTGGTGCAAAAGCAACCTATACTATTGAAAGCTTAATGCACGATGGTAAAGCACTTCAAAGTGGTACATCTCATAACTTTGGAGATAATTTTGCAAAGGCTTTTGAAATTCAATATACAGATAAAAATAGCCAGCTGCAATATGTTCACCAAACTTCTTGGGGTATGACTACAAGAATTATAGGAGCAATTATAATGGTACATGGTGATGATAGTGGTCTTAAGCTTCCACCGAAAATAGCTCCAACTCAAGTTATTATTGTACCAATTGCTCAACATAAGGAAGGGGTTATCGAAAAAGCTCAAGAGCTTAAAGCTAGAATTTCAAAAATTGCTAGAGTAGGAATAGATATTAACGATAAAATGCCTGGTTGGAAATTTAATGAGTACGAAATGAAGGGTATTCCAGTTCGTCTTGAGGTTGGACCAAAGGATATTGAAAATAACCAAGTAGTATTAGTAAGACGTGATACAAGAGAGAAGCTTGTGGTTTCAATGGATGATCTTGAAACTGCTATTCCTAAATTATTAGAAGATATTCATAATGCTATGTATGAACATGCTAAAAATCATAGAGAAGAAAAAACTTATACTGCAACAAACTTAGATGAATTTAAAGCAATTGCAGATAATAAACCTGGTTTTATAAAAGCTATGTGGTGTGGAGATAAAGCTTGTGAAGAAAAGCTTAAAGAAGTAATCGGAGTTACTTCAAGATGTATTCCTTTTGAACAAGAAAAAATCTCTGACAAATGTATCTGCTGCGGCAAGGATGCTAAACATATGGTTTACTGGGGAAAAGCTTACTAAAAACATTCGCTAGTCACTAGTCGCTAGTTTCCAATAGGTTTAAAAATCTATGTAGAAACTAGCGATTAGCTACTAGCGATTTTATTTTTACTTATAAATGCTATATTTTAAAGTTTAAAGTTAATTTAGTTAATCTGTCAGCAATTTCTGCTTGATGCTGAGCTGTCATAGCAACTTGTTCTACTGCCTTAGTAGTTTCCTCCATGCTTGCCAAAATCTCCTCAGAATTATGACTAGTATTTTGCATATTGCCAACAATATTTTGAACAACACTAGTAATTTCTTCTGTTGAAGCATTTAATTCCTCAGTCATAGCTGCAATATTTTGGGACATTTCACTAACAAATACAGCATCCTTCTCATAAGCATTCCCTGTATTAATCAATAGGTCATAATCTTTTCTAACTCTATTATCAATAAATTCTAACACATCCTTAGCATTTGAAGATAAATATCCAAAGGCATCTTGTACATTTGAAATTACACTTTGAATTTTATTAACATATTCAGCTGATTGTTCCGCAAGCTTTCTTACTTCATCAGCAACAACTGCAAAGCCTTTTCCTTGTTCACCAGCTCTAGCTGCTTCAATGGCTGCATTCAATGCCAATAAATTTGTTTGTTCTGCTATTGATGCTATAGAATTTGCAATTATATTAATTTCGCTAACTACCTTACCCTTTTCAATGGCACTAAGTATATTTTTTTCTTTTTCTTCATACAATTCATCTGCAGTTTTTTTAGAATCAAAACCATTCTTCTTAATATTAGAAGCTCTATCCTTAATTTCAGTAGACTCTTGGCTTCCTTCTGTGGAGTTTCGTGATAATTGTCCTATTCCTGAATTTACCTGATCTACAGTTGCAGATAATTCTTCAGTAATTGCACTTACTTCTTGAATATTATTAACTATAGTAGTTGTGCTAGAATCTATATTTTCGAAATTACTTGACATTTCTTCTAAAGTAGCAGATAACTCTTCACTTGATGAAGTTACTTCTTGTGATTCTTCTATAATGCTTTGAATTGCTATCTTAATTTTTTCCCTAGCATTATTTAAAGCTATAATAAGTTTTCCAAGTTCATCATTGGTTTTAGTTTCTACGGAATAAGTTAAATCTCCATTACCTAAGGCTTCTGCAAAAGCAAGTCCTTTTTTCACTGTTTTAGAAATGTATAAGGCCATAACAAGTCCAATTCCAATCGCTGAAATTAATCCAAAAGCAATTACTGAATACATCATTTTAGTTGACTTATTATAATATGCTTTGTTATCTTCATTTGACTGCTTAGCCAATTCCTGGTTTCTATTAATTAATTCATTAAGTTTTTTGAACATATTCTCCCTAACTTCAGTGGCTTCTGCCATTTTAATGTTAGCTTCATCATACTTACCATATTTAGCTAAGGTTAAAACAGTATCTCTTTTGGTTTTATAATCTTCCAAAAGCACATTAAATTCATTGAATACTTTTCTACCTTCTTCACTTAGGGATCTTTTGCCATAAGATTCTATGTATGCAGCATCTTCACTTTTTAATATTTCAATTTGATTTATTGACTTAAGTGTTGTAGCTGGATCTCTTGATAAAACTGCCGTTTGAACCTCTCCCTTTATTTCAAGCAGCTTTTCTTTTATTAAATGTAATTCATCAATGCTTTGGAGATTGTAGCCATATATATTTTCTGCATTTTTCTCAATGTTTGACATTCCATAGTTCCCCATAACACCTACTATTCCAACTAGAACAGCAATAAAAGTAAATCCAGTTAACAGCTTTACCTTTATAGATATATTTTTTACAAGTCCCATCGTTATACCTCCTCTTGCCTTTGGCTATTTTATGTGAACTTAATTCACCATTTCCCCTATATTAAGATTACATTTTTCGCCACAATATGTCAATGCAGGTTGGAATATTTGTATTTTGTTAACTTTTTATTGTTTCGACATTATTTCCTTTTAATTCTATTAAATTTTCAATTAACAACGTACATTATTAAATTTTATTAAATAAAAAGTCGCTAGCCACTATTAGATTTCATATATCTGAATAATGATTAGCGATTAGCTGCTGATATTTTTTTTATTTATAATTAGATTTTTCGTGTTCTAAAAGCCACTGCTTTATATGAAGTCCTCCAGCATAACCTACTAGTTTTCCGTTGCTTCCAATTACTCTGTGACATGGTATAATTATTGGAATTTTATTCTTATTATTTGAATTTCCTACAGCACGAACTGCTTTCTCATTTCCTATAGCTTTGGCTACCTCCTTATAGGTTGATATTTCTCCATAAGAAATTTGTCTTAACTGATTCCAAACCTTCTTTTGAAAATCAGTTCCTTCTATGTATAATTTTAAGTTGAAGCTTTTTCTAATTCCCTTAAAATATTCATCTATTTGCGTGTAAGCTTCTTTTAATATTAGAGGAATCTCAGTGGTATCATTTTGTTTTTCTATAAAATCAATCCCAGTTACAGCATCTTCTGAACTTGTAATTTGGATTAATCCTAATTCAGATTTATAACATATTTTATATTCTTTAGCCATTTTATCCTCTCCTTGTTATTCTTGAGAAATTATTTTCTTATTTGATTAATATATTTATTATAATTCTTTTCATATTACTCTTGAGTAAAGTATAAAAGATGTAAAATAAAACATCAATACTATGTTTTATCCTACATCTTTTTCGCTTCTACTTATGTGAAAACTTATTGTCCATTTAATCTCTTCATATAATAGACTCCCAATAATACTAATGTTGCAGCTGACAGAAATAAGGATTTAAAAACTTTTGAATTTTCAAGAGATCTGTCTACTTTATAACCTATTTTTTCTATAGCCAAGCTTTCTTCATGGATATCCATATCACCTCCGTGTTCACTGCAAGCACGGTAGAATATACCTGATACTTTTATTATGTCACCCTTATACTTGTAGCTTCCAAAGTTTTTAATCTTATCTGCATCTTCATTTTTCATCCAAATACCCATGGCATTGCTTCCATCGCTGATGTTTATCCATGTGAAATTTCCTCTTTTCATGGGTTGTCCAATGGTCTCACCTTCAATTTCAACTATCTTCCCCTCAAGATTTTTCCCATTTTCTATCAAATCATTATAGTTAGTGTATTCTTCAGCTCTTGAAACATTAGTGAATATAACCATAAAGAATACTACAAAAATTATCGTCTTGAATATCTTAAACATAGACTCTTTACTCCTCCAAATATAAATCCAATCAATGCAAAAACTGAAACAAATTCTAGTCTTCCTAGATACATGGCAATAATATAATAAACTTTCATTAACGTTGGCATTGATGGTGATGTTACCCCTATAGATAGACCTACATTTCCAGTAACAGATGCAGCTTCAAAAGCAGCATTAGATAGAGGGTATCCATAATAAGTTCCTATAGCTGTTCCAATAGAAAACAATGTCATATAGCAAACTATAATAAACGCTGCGCTCTTAAGCATTCCATCCTCTAGCACATAATCCTTCATATGATGAAATTTATAAAGCTTCACTCTTCTTTCAGGTCCTATCATTTTTTTCACATCTGCAACAATTCCTTTAAAGACAATTCCCACCCTCAAGCCTTTAAATCCTCCAGCTGTTGAGCAGGCAGCGCCTCCAATAAGCATTGCTACTACAAGCATAAATACTCCAAAATCTCCCCATTCAAGGGCAAATTGTCTTGCGTATACATTAGAAAAACCTGTAGTTGTGTGGGCAGAAAGCAAATTATAAACACCTTTCCTAAATAAAGCCACAGCATTTGGATATACATTCAGTTTATTTAAGCTTAAAACTACAAAAACCACTCCTAATGTAGCTGTTATAAAAAAGCTCTGAATCTCTATATTTTTCACAAGTTCCTTTTTATTTCCCTTCCATACTGCATAGTGTAGACCAAAGTTAAAGGATCCTATTATGAAAAATATTATTGTAATTATTTCATAGGAAAAGCTGTGATAATAAAGTATATTCTGAGACATAGGTGCAAATCCGCCAGTACTCCATGCAGACATAAATATAAATAGTCCATGAAAAAATGATGATACTGGATTTAGACCAATAAACATACCGTCTATCCACAAGATAAATGTTCCTAACAACAAATATACCATGCTTATTATCCAAATAATCTTAGCGGTATTTTTAACATTAGGCAGTAATTCTATATCTTTACCTTCAGCTACATACATTTTATAAGCCCCAACAGTATCCTTAACTAAAAAAGTCAGTGCCAGTACAACCATCCCTTGTCCACCTACAAAGGTTAAAATATGTCTCCACATATTTAATCCTAAAGATAGGTGATCAAGATCTTGAGTTAAAACTAAACCAGTGGTGGTAAATCCGCTCATAACATCAAATGCTGCATCTAAAAAAGATTTAGTATGACCACTTAAATAATATGGCACTGCACACAAAATAGTTAATATTACCCATGAGAGTGAAGCAATAATTAGACCATGCTTCCATTCAAACTTCTTTTGTGACTTTTGACCTAAAATTAAAAGGATAAAGCCTATTAGAAAAGCTATATTAATGCTAATCACAAAGTCTAGTGTAGTATTCCATTCTGAAACTAAAATAGAAGTTATTAATGGTATAACCATCAAAGACGAAGTAACTAGCGTGATATATCCTGAATAATAACTGACTATTTTTAAGTCCTCACTATTGTTGCTTTGTTTTCTCATCTTATCACCTTATAAAAAATAATATTCATTGCATAAATAGCACCTATAAATGTCATAACATATAAAACTTCCGAAAAGACTCCTCTAATTACCTTTTTATAATCTATCATTTCTATCCCCCAATTACCGACTTTTCTAATAACTTTTTCTTTTCCGAGCTCGTTACCAGTAAAACTTTATCACCTTGTAAAATATTAATATGCCCACGAGGATAAACAACCTTATCATTTCGAATTATTGATGCAATAACACATTCCTCTGGCATTTCAATATTTTTTATCATTTTGTTACTCCAAGGACTTTTAGAGGTTATTTCTACTTCTAAAAGAAGTATTTCTCCTCTATCAAGAGTTTGAACAGCCTTTATCTCTTCGCTTCCTATAGCACCTTCAATTAAATTTGATATTACCTCAGTACTGCATACTGTTTTATCTACTCCTAATGCTTTAAAAATAGGTCTATTTTTAGGATTATTAATTCTAGCTATTGTTTTATTTACACCAAAATTCATCTTCGCCATTTGACAGATAACCAGGTTCTCTTCATCCTTTCCTGTTACTGCAGCCACAACTTCAGCTCTATAAATATCCGCATCCTTAAGAACCTCAGAGTCTGTCCCATCCCCACATATTATTTCACCATCAAGTTCCTCAGAAATTTTATCGCATTGAGCTCTTCCTCTTTCCACCAGCACCACATCATAATTATTTTCTCTCAAGGTTTTAAATAGGTAATACCCAACCTTACCTCCTCCAACGATTATAGCTTTCATTATTTCACCCCATTAATCTTATTTTTTATTTCACTCCCAACAATCTTAACTGTACTTATACACTCTATACCAAGCTTTCTATAAATAAATTCTCTTGAAGGCTCAACGTTTCTTGCAATTACCTTTTTAACTCCGTGAATATCCTTTGCAATTTCACAAGCCATGATATTAATATTATCATCAGGGGTTACTGCTAAAAACACATCAGCATAATCTATACCTGCTTCAATCAAAGTGTAATTATCTATCTCCACTCCCTTTATTCTTCGTCCATTAAAGCCACTTCCAAGTCTTTCAAGATTTTCTTCAACATTATCAATAACTACAACGTCTTGACCTTCCTTTGAAAATTCCATAGCAAGACTGCTTCCGAGTCTTCCACAACCAATTATAACTATATACATTCTTCTTCTCTCCTTTTACTCAAAACAAGATGTAATCTTGCATTCTGACAAATTTATTATAAAAAATAGCAAAAACATAGCCAGCCTATGTTTTTATCTAAAGTTTATAATTTATTAATAACTTATCATTGATTTATTCTATCACTTATGCATAGTTTATCAACTTTCCCTATAAGACCAGTTAAAGATTATCGCATTTAGTACAAGCGTTTAGAATAAAAAAAGTTATATTAATCTTTCTTTTCTATTCATTTGCTCTTGTTTACGAATAGTATTGTTTTTAACAATTATCTTTACATTACAGTAAAAACTTTCATAGCAACTTATTTACATTGACATTTCCTAAAGTAAAATTTATACTATTTTAAAATCATGAATTAAGGTGATAATCATGTTAAAATCTTTAAAAGCAAAAATTTCCATAGTATACTTATCACTTGTTTTCACAATTGCTATAGTAGGTATGGTTTCCATTTTTAATGTATATCAGTTAATCAGATCCATTGATAATCTCATGGTAAATAATTATAAGAGTATAAATGCTGTAACCAATATGGTAGAGGCAATTGAAGAACAAAATAATTCCATATTGACATATCTATATGTTGATAAACAAAAGGGAATTAACAGCTTTTATAACAATAATAATATTTTCAATCAGTGGTATATTGTAGAATATAACAATATAACTGAACAAGGGGAAATGGAGCATGTAACTAAAATAAATGAGCTTTATAAAAGCTACTTAAAGCTATTTCCAAACATTCAGGAAATGCGCAACTCCCGCGGAAATGACAAAGCCTTAGAATATTACAACAAGGAAATAATTCCAGTATTTACAGCTTTAAAACAAGAGCTTGCTTATTTGTCTTCCCTTAACGAAAAAGCCATGTTTCACAGCAAAGGGTTGGTTACAAATAGCGCTTATAATTCCATGTATATTATTACCGTCCTATCTGCAATAGCTGTTTTAGGAGGATATGCCATTTCAAGATTCTCTATAAATAAAAGCTTAAAACCAATATACTCTTTAACAGAAACAATGAAAGCTATTAAAGAAGGATATTTAGATCAAGAAGCACCTATAATTTCTCAGGACGAAATCGGTGAGCTAACAAATGAATTTAATAATATGACAAAGCGTCTTCAAAGCTTTGAACAGAGCACCCTAGGAAAACTTTTATCAGAAAAAAATAAATCCGTTGCCATAGTAAAAAGTATCTTTGATCCTCTTATTGTTTTGGATGAAAATTATAAAATAATACTTCTTAATGATGCCTGTGAAAAGCTATTTAATATTAATGAAAATGATGCCATTCAAAAATACTTTCTAGAAGTAATTAGAAATGGAGATCTTTATGATTTTATTTATACTGCCTCAAAATCTACTGATGCTAACACAAGTCAAAGAATTATAGAAATAAAAACCTTAGAGCAGGTCTATTACTTTAATGTAGTAGTTACAGCTATAAAGGACAGTACTGCAAGTATTAGTAGCATTGTAGTCGTTCTTCAAAATATAACGCAGCTTAAGCAGCTTGAAAAAACTAAAAGTGACTTTATGTCTACAGTATCTCATGAATTCAAAACTCCCCTTACTTCTATAATGATTGGTGCTAGCCTACTTGAAGAGATGAATATAGGAGAATTAAATAATAAACAGCAAGATATAATTAAAACCATAAAAGAAGAAGGTGAAAAGCTGAATTTACTCGTGACAAATCTTCTTCAGATTTCAAAGCTAGAAGCTAAGAAACCTGTTTTTAATATTGAGCCTGTTTCTATCAATAGAATAATAGAAGTTGCTTTGAAAACTTTCCGTGAACAAGCAAACCTGAAAAATATATCTTTAAATTACGATCCTAAGGAAAGCTTACCAAAGGTTAATATAGATTCTGAAAAGGTCAATTGGGTAGTTAATAACCTTATATCAAATGCATTAAAATTCACAAAATCAAATGGATCAATTACCATTAAATCCTTCTTACAAGAGGATAGAATGTGCATCTCCGTGTCAGATACAGGTATCGGAATTCCTGAAGAATATAGAGAAAACATATTTGATAGATTTGTTCAGGTTAAGGAGGAAGATAATGAATATCAAGGAACTGGTCTTGGTCTTGCTATAGCAAAGGAAATTGTCGAAGCTCACGGAGGAGAAATATGGTGTGAAAGCACTCTTAGTAAAGGTAGCACCTTTATTTTTACTCTTCCTATAATTGATTAAACCGAGGTGAAAATTATGAAAAAAGCTCTTGTAGTAGACGATACAAAAAGTATTAGGCTTCTCCTTACTACTTGCCTTGAAACAATGGGCTATGAGGTTTTAGGTGCTATAAACGGAGAAGAAGCCTTAAAGCTTTTTAAGTCAATTGATTTTGATATAGCCTTTATAGATATTAAGATGCCCGAAATAAGTGGCACAGAGGTTTTAAGAAGAATTCGCAGCCTAGGAAATCAGGTTCCTGTTGTAATAATGACTGCCTTTGGGACAGTAAAAAATGCAGTAGAATGCACTAAACTTGATGCTGTTGCTTATCTGCAAAAACCCTTTACAGCTGATAAAATCAGATCTGTTTTAAATGAAATAAATAACTTGAGCAAGAATGCTACAGAAATGGAGACATACTTAAGTACAAGTAAAGAATATTTGGAACTGGGACGTATTAATGAAGCATACGCCATTCTCAAAAATGCATTATCAATAAACCCTAGTTGTGGTGAATGCTATAAACTAATTGGAAAAGTTCACGAACTTGAAGGTAAACTTGAGGAGGCAAGACGCTTTTATAATATAGCTAGTTTGTTTGATAAATAAAATTTAAAATATAAAAAAGCTTCTATTAACAATATTGCTAGAAGCTTTTCAACTATCTTATTAATATACTGTTTTGTTTCTTCCCTCTCTTTTTGCCATATAAAGATTTTCATCAGCCTTTTTAATTAAATCAGTTGGATTGATTTTAAAATCCTCCAAAGAACCTATTCCGAAACTAGCAGTTATTTTAATTTCATTTCCTTCAAAATTAAAAACTTTGTTGCTTATGCCTTCTCTCATTCTCTCTGAAATTTTGAAGGCAGTATTCTTGTCTGTGTTATTAAGGACTATTAAAAATTCTTCTCCTCCGTATCTTGCTACCCAATCCTTTTCTTTTCTAATAGCGTTGTTTAAAAATCTTGCAAACTCTTTTATCACCTGGTCTCCTGCTAAATGACCATATATATCATTTACCCTTTTGAACAAATCTACGTCAACCATTATTACTGATATGGGGGTTTCTTCTAAAATATTATTTTTTACTGACTTATGAAAATTTTCATCAATATATCTTTTATTATATATACCTGTTAGCTCATCCATTAATATATCATTATTTAATTTTCTTATTTCTTGATTTATTTCGTTTACACTTTTTTTCTCTAAATCGCATATAATTCCTCTGTTAGTAATATTTTTTATTATTTCAATTATGTATTTTGTCTCCCCCAATACTACGGGGGATGCAGACACCATAAACATTTTATCTTTATTGTACTCTACTTTTACAAAAGTATCATTGAAGACCATTGCTTTCACAGCTACGCAGTTTTTACAGGCAGCATCTCCGCCCCAAAACATGTGACATTGATGCTTGTACTCTCTTATTTCAGATTTTTCAAGGTTAATTACTTTATTATTAATAGGGTCTACAGCTCTAATAATATCACCAATACCCTTAAGCATAGAAATAGTTCTTAAAAATTCATTAATATCATTCATAATTATCTCCTTCAAGCAATATTACTTAAAATTAGATTTTTATAGTCAAATAAAGGATTTCATACTTTATTATATCATAAAATTAAAAGAGCAACAGTTCTTCTTAAAAGAAGAAAAGTGCTCTTAATTTTGTTCTTTTAAATCTTACATTTTTAATGTTCTTAAGACATTTTGATTCTTTTGAAGAAGCTTAAATAGTGGATATCCAGCTAGGGTTACTACAGTGAACTCTCCTAAGGCAACTTGAAGAGAGGTTATAATTAATGGCAGTTTAAGAATAAAATATAATTCTGTTCCTACAATAATCCCATTAAATATAGTTGGCCATAATGATGCAACTAATAAATTCTTTGATTTACTTATCATATAAACACTTAAAAAGGTTGCTGTGCTTCCTACGAAAACATCTACTATTCCAAGAGGACTGAAAAGATTTGATATTGCACATCCAATTACAAGTCCCGGTATATATAGAGGGTCTATAAATGCAAATAGGGTCATTACCTCTGAAATTCTAAATTGAACTGGTCCATAGCTGATTGGTGCAATTGCTACAGTTAATACTGTATAAATTGCTGCCACTAAAGCTATCTTTACCACTTTGTTTACTTTACTTTCTTTCATTATTTTTCTCCTTTCATTGATATAATATAATTTTTTTATTGGGAGAAAGTTTGCACTTAAGCTTTCTAGCAAAAATAAAAAAACTCCCTAAAACAAGGCAGTTTTATCAATCGCAACTAAGCCATACTCAAAAATTAAGTATAGAAAAATAGCAAATTTATTTTTTCTGTTGCCTTAGTTTTGTTTATTGACAGGAGGCTCTCGAACTGTCATGCATATAACTTTTTATATTATTATAGCTTATAGAGTATTGAAAATCAAGGGTTCTATTATATGAAATTTTAAATAAAGGAGAGGCATTTTCACCTCTCCAATCTCTTACTTCTTGTCTACTTTTTCATTAAGTATTTTATAATACTCATTTAGAACAGAATCAAGAATTTGACTTGCAACTATCACTTCTTTATCGAGCAAGTCTCCTTTTTCTTTTAAAGTCTCGTTCATTTTATTACGAACTTTCTCAATTTCGTCCATTATATCTTTAAGGTCCGACACAGTTTAATCCCCCCTTTCCACTAAAGTGTATAGTTGGAAAGTGCTTTAAGGCTATATTAAACTGCTGGAAATATGACCATGTTTATCACATATTTACAACATAAGTATAATGCAAATTATCTTACCATTTATCATAATGATATAAATAGCAGATGTTATTAATTAAACAAAAAAATTTAAAAAGTACCCAATTAAGGTACTCTTTTGGAGCGGGTAAAGGGAATCGAACCCTTGTGTTCAGCTTGGAAGGCTGACGTTCTACCATTGAACCATACCCGCATATATAATTTAAAATGGTGGAGATAAAGAGATTCGAACTCTTGACCCCCTGCGTGCAAGGCAGGTGCTCTCCCAGCTGAGCTATACCCCCATAAATTATAATCGTCTATCAGATGAAAATAATTTTACCACAAACTGCCCTTTAAAAACCTTTTCAGTTACTAAAATATTGTATTTATTTAACTATAGCTTGTCTTTTCACCCTATATATTGCAATTTCTTATAACGACACGCCTGGATAAGTTTTTCTAATATAATCCTAAAAAATCAGCCATTCTAATCTTTTGTTCACCAGAGGCAAAGCATAATCCAATAGCATCTCTTTCAATTTCTAAAGCTGTATCAATGTCTGTCTCTATTCCTATAGTCATTACTGTCTTAGCATATTTTATTGCTATTTGCCCCTTAGAGGCTATTTTTCTAGCTATAGTTAATGCCTCCTCAATTAATTCCCCCTTAGGAACTACCTTCTCCACAAGACCTATTTTTTCTGCTTCTTTTGCATCTATCATATCACCTGTATATATTAGTTCTTTTGCTTTTCCCCGTCCAACTAATCTTGCAAGCCTCTGAGTACCTCCAAAACCAGGAATGATACCTAAGTTAACTTCTGGATATCCAAATTTAGCATCTTCTCCTGCAATTCTAATATCACAACTCATAGCAAGTTCACAGCCTCCTCCTAATGCAAAGCCATTAACTGCTGCTATAATAGGCTTTTCAAATACTTCTAACTTTCTAAAAAGATCTTGACCTTTTTTTATAAAGCTTCTTCCCTGTTCTGGAGAATAATTTATCATTTGTGATATATCAGCACCAGAAGAAAATGCTTCTCCGTCTCCAGTTACTATAAGCACATTAATATTATCGTTTTCAGAAATAAAATCAACAGCATTATTTATCTCTTTTAAAACTTCTGTATCTATAGCATTTAAAACATCCATCCTATTAATACTTAGTATGGCTATATTACTTTCTTGTCTTAATATTATTTTGTTAAAATTCAATTGAATTCCCTCCTAAATGTATGTAACAAATAAACCATAAAATATTACAGCAAGAATAATGCCAAAATCAGTTCTAGAGATTTTAAGGCTTCTAGGATATAATGTTTTCTTAATTTAATAAAAAAGTTACACTAGAATAACCAACCTATTGATTTTACTGACTTTGTGGTGTGTCTTAATTTTGGTAACTGTATATAATTAGAGACAGTTGAACAAATATTTTATCCATTTATTTACATTTATTTATTAAAATGTTAAGATTAGTATAGTAATTTATTTTCCGATGTTGTAGGGGGGTCTTTTTTTATGTATAAACAATTTTTTCAAGATTTTTTTAATTTCTTTTCTCTTGATCAGGTAGAAATTGGTAAAACGGAAAAAGAGGTATTTTTTGAAGAAGATAATGTAAAGGTTTTCCATTACAAGCCTATTAAAAAATTTTTAAATAAGATACCAGTATTAATTACTTATTCCTTTGTAAATCGCCCCTCGATTTTAGATTTAGACGAGGATCGCAGCATGATAAAAAAGCTTCTAGAACTTGGTATAGATGTGTACATAATTGATTGGGGGTATCCTGACCATGTAGACAAATACTGTACCCTAGATGATTATGTGAATAACTATATAGATAATTGCGTTGATATTATATTAGCCCATCACAAGCTTAAGAAAATTAATCTTTTAGGAATTTGCCAAGGTGCTACTTTGAACACAATCTATGCTGCAATTAATCCAGACAAAGTTCAAAATTTAATAAATATAGGCATGCCATTTAAGTTCGACATTGATGATGGTTTACTTTTTAAATGGAATCGAAATAATAATGTAGATAATTTTGTGGAATCCTTTGGTTTAATTCCTGGTAAACTAATAACTTCTGGATTTATGATGGTTAAACCTTTTGAATACAGTATTAATAGGTATATGGACTTTTTTAATAAAATAGATGATGATTCTTCCCTTAAACATCTATTAAGTGTAAATAAGTGGCTTTTAGATAGCCCTTCTCAGCCTGGTGAAATGTATCGGGATTTTATTAAAGAATTATATATAGAAAATAAATTATTTAAAAATCAACTAGTAGTTGGAAAGCATCATGCGAATATAAGAAATATTAAAATGCCTGTACTATGCGCTAATGGAACTTATGATAAGATTGTACCTCCATCATCCACCCGTCCTTTTATGGATGCTATAAGTAGTACAGATAAAGTATTTATGGAATATCCAGTGGACCATATTGAGCTTTTTATAAAGGGTGAGAACAACAATGATATGATTCCTTTTATGGCTAATTGGCTTAAGTACAGAGATAGATAGCTAGATAAAAAATAATCTAATTCTGCCTTCAAATATAAAGTTTTATTTCACCTATTCGACTTAATATAGTATATGGATTTATAGTAAACGAAGGTGGTTAATTTATGGAAGTGAATTCTTCAAAAAAAGTAGAGCAATTTATGCAGTTCCAGCTTATGACTGAAATGTTTAAGGAAACTGCCGGTGATAACCCTGCCTTCCAACTAATGATGGAGGGACTACTTCAATCTGTTACAGATAGCCAAGGAAATTTTGATTTCAGTAGATTAGGTCTTGAGCAGATGGATTTAGATAAGCTTGGATATGCAGCTGAAGAAAGGCTTAAAAATGTGTATAATACAGTAAATACTTCAGTTAAATCTGGTAATAGTTCAATTGATCAAGCTGTTGAAAAGGCTTCTAGAAAGTATGGTATAGATAAAGATCTTATCATGGCAGTAATAAAACAAGAATCTTCCTTCGATCCTTATTCTGTGTCAAAGGCTGGAGCTGAAGGTTTAATGCAACTTATGCCTGGCACTGCAAAGGATTTAGGAGTGAAAAACCCTTTTAGTGTTGAAGAAAATGTAGATGGTGGAACTAGATATTTAAAAGATATGCTTGAAATGCACAATAATTCTAAACAACTAGCATTAGCTGCTTATAATGCTGGTCCCGGTACTCTTAAGAAAAGAGGAGTTGATACTGTAGAGGAAATTTCTAATCTACCTAGTGAAACTAGAGATTATGTGCAAAAAGTCATGAAGTACGAAGCCTTATATAAACAAAAATAAAGGATTCCATCACTGAATCCTTTATTTTTATGCAATATTTTATAGGAAAATTTAATCCCTTGCCTCTTCTTCATAAATTTTTCTGTATTTAATCATTGACTGTGAAAAAAGTTCTGCTGATGATGGTGGTGTATAGGTTATAGCATTGGCTCCCGCTTCTATTGTATCTTTTATACTTATCTCTGTGGGTCCTCCTGTAGCTATTATAGGTATACTAGGGTATTTTTCCCTAATTCCTCTAACTATCTCAGTGGTTCTCTTAGCTCCAGATACATTAAAAATATCTGCTCCAGCATTTATCCTAGCTTGAATATCTTCAAATTCAGACACTACTGTAACTACAACAGGAATATCTATAGTCTGTCTTACCTGCTCCACTACATAATTTGGTGTTGGATTATTTAACACTACTGCCATGGCTCCCTTGAATTCAGCATCTAAAGCTAAATTAATAACCCTTTTCCCAGTAGTAACTCCACCTCCAACTCCACAGAATACCGGAACATCTGCTGCCATAATCAATGCTTCAGTTATCAAAGGTTGAGGAGTGAAAGGATATACAGCCATAATAGCATCTGCATTAGTATTCCTAATAATTGCAACATCCGTACTAAATACTAAAGATTTTATTCTTCTGCCTAATACTATTATACCCGTTGCATCCCTAATTACTTGAGGGACTTTAATCATATGACTTCTTAAATTTCCACTAATCTCAGGTGCAAATCTCTTCATACCTTCACTCCTTATATATACTTATATATATTGTATATACATATTTTATCATATATATTCAAGTAAGTGTTTATTTTATTATTAAGCTTCCTTTTAAATATGGTGTTTTATTAAGTTCTTTTGCTGTTGAGTAAAATTCGTATTCATAATTTCCCTTTTCTAAAGGTAAATCACTTAGATTCACTTCATATACTTCACTTTCACCTTGAATTATAGTTTTTTCAGTTACTTTTTGAATAAAGAGTTTATCCTGTGACCAAGTATATACTAACTTTCCATCCTTATAAAATTTCATATCGAATCTTTGACCACTAGAATAGGTTAGTGTAATAGGTCTTTCATTTTGATTCTTAACTTGAACTTTAAGCTTATCACTATCTGAACTTTGGAACTCATATTTTAAAGGGAAATAAGCTATTCCACCACCATTTGAATTCTTTTTCCCAATTGTTAAAGTTCCCTCTTTATGAGCTAGATTTGTCAATTCATTAGCTACAAGATAAAATTCATACTGATAATTTCCTTCTTTCAAGGCTAAATAAGATAAATCAATATTATATTCTAACTTACCCTTTCCTTCCACTTCTTTTTTAACTATCATCTTCCCAAAGGATTTATCTTTTGAATATTTATATACTTCCTTCCCATCCTTATACAATAAAAATTCATATTCCTGTGTACTTCCAAAGGTTAGAGTAACCTTACTCTTTAGGGGATTCATTATTATGATTTTTAAATTATCTTTTCCCTTCTGTTGTGTTACCTTATAAATTCCCAATTCGTTATCCTTTTGTTCATTTCCTATACTACTACTTATATTTGAATTAGCAGAAGCACATCCTACAGCCCCTAAGGTTAAGGATAATCCTAGCATTAGTGCCGCTATTCTTCTCATTCTCATATTTATTCTCCCTTCTTTATACTTTTTTTAAATTTTCTTCTTTTTTTTTATTAATTTGTATCTTCAGTAGTATATACGAGTTAAACTTTAAAAAAGTTTATAATATTTTTCTCCCAATTTCTACATTATAGAAACTTGAAGAAAAATATTACAAAAAAATAAAAGAGGAACTGTATTTACAGTTCCTTCGTATTTACTATTATCTGTTGAAGCCTCTTCCATTGTTTCTTTGTTGTTTTCTTGCTTTTCTGCACTCTGGGCATCTTACAGGTTCATTTTCGAATCCTTTTTCTTTGTAGAATTCTTGTTCCCCTTCAGTAAATACAAAATCTTTTCCACAATCTTTACAAACTAATGTCTTATCTGCCATTTTATAAATCTCCTTTTTTCTTAAAATGCGAATTTTCTTACCATAGGCTTCAACCTTCAATTGAAAATTTTCTGCACATGATAGCTTAATCGCTATATTTTCTGTAATAATTTTAGCATATTCAAAAATATTATTCAATAGAATTAATACTAAATATTTCTGTATTTTTCACTATAATCCTGTAATAAACTACATAAACTAATATTTTAAATAAACCCACCATCTACAGTAATTACTTGAGCTGTAATATATTTTGCAGAATCGCTTGCTAAAAAGGCTGCTAGCTTTCCAATGTCCTCTCCTGCTCCGAATCTCATCATAGGAATTTCCATCTCAATGCTCTCTCTTTCCTCTTTTGACATCCAGCTATTCATGTCTGTATCAATAACACCTGGCTGTATGGCATTAACCCGTATACCTGATGGGGCAAGTTCCTTTCCTAAGGCCTTTGTAAAAGCATTTATTCCACCTTTTGAAGCTGAGTACACCACTTCACAGGATGCTCCAACCTGTCCCCACATAGAAGATATATTAATAATACTTCCAGTTTTTCTATTTAGCATATGCTTAACAGTACAATGTGAGAGATTAATAGTTCCCTTTAAATTTGTATTTATTATTTTATCAAAATCCTCTTCTACCATATCAATAAAGATTCCTACTTTAGCAATCCCTGCATTATTTACTAATACATCTATTTTGCCAAACTTATTAATTATAGTTTCAACCATATTTTGAGTAAAACTATAATTGCTTATATCCCCTTTTATAGAAAAGCCATAGCCTCCAATACTTTCAATTTTCCTTATAGTTTCTTTTGCTGCTTCGTCATTACTATTGTAATTAATTATTACAGTCCCTCCAAGCTTTGCAAACTCCTCAGCAATACTTCTCCCAATGCCTCTGGAGGCACCAGTTATTAGAACTACCTTCCCACTGAAATCCATTTAGATTACCCCTTTTTACAAAAATTAATAATATAATAAGTTTATTATACTATTAATTAATCTATAGGTCTAAATACTTTCTACAATTCCATAGGGTTCAACCCCTTCATTAATAAGGTTTATAACCTTCATTTTTATCTCATCATATTTTTTAAAGGTATCTTGAGCCTTATCTGCATTATGGTACACCTTCCAATAACCAAACATTAAGGCTTCTTTATTAGGATTCTCCATAAATTCTAGTACATCTTCTATAGGATAACCTAAGAAAAGTCCCATTTCATGTGGGCAAAATTTTGCATACCTTTCCTTGAGAGTTATAAAAGCTTCTTCTAGAGAAATTCCAATTTTATATCCATGAGTAACTAGAAAATTTACATACTTATCTTCCTTCAAAATATTATCCATTTGATCTTCATCATAGAAAAGTACAGCGACACTATATTCTTCTTGCTTAAGCTCAAAATATTTTATATTCAATTCATCTTTAATAGAATACTTGTATTTTTCCCAAAAATCATATAGCTTTCTTTTCCCTTGATTGTGAAAAATAAATAAATAGGAAGGTTTATATTTAGCTATTACTGGTGCCACATTAAAGGTTATAGTAGATAGTAAATATTTTTTATCATCAAAGTTTTCTATGGAACTAATGAAGCTTTCGGACAACTCTTTGCACATATGAATATCCCCTTCACTATTGCTATATTAATCTTAAGTTAAATTGTTTATATTATATTTTATACAATTTAAAATAATTTAATGCTTTGGGATATTTAAATAAATTAAGCTATGTTTAAAATGTTTAAACATAGCTTAAAATTTACTTATATTTCTTTGATTAATTTTTTTATAGCCTTAATTGCCTCTTCTGGAAGTTTGTCAATTCCGCCTCTTTCAGTTTCTCTATCCTTAATAAATTTTAATCTGTCATTCATTCTATCCTTAAGTGCATTTAAATATTCTTTATCCTTCATGTCAGGAATAAAGCCTTCAACCTCCATAATTTGCATGCTTAAGAAGTGATTCCACTTAACGAATTCAGCCTTTTCTTCAACTATTGCTTCTAAGGCACCTAGTGTAATTTCTTTTATTACTTTCTTATCCATAAAATATCCTGTATTTAAAATATAACATTGAACATTTCTTTCCTCGAATAGTTTTTTAAACTTATAGTAATCATTGCTTAGAGGGTAAGTTCTAAAAGGATTAGCGTAAGGCTCTACTACTAGAGCATCAGGGTCTACTCCTGGTGCTAATCTTTCTGCAGAAGTTCTCTTTGTAGCAAGAGTTGCTCCCATTACTGCAGCCAGTTCAGGATTATTTATTTTTATTACTGGAGGTAAAGTTGGATCCTTCATAAGCCATATTATAGCATTTACTGGCTCATTAAATTTGTCCACTCTATTTGGTGACCATAGCTTTGATTTTATAGCTCTTCCATTCCCATTTCTTATATCTTCAGTTACTAGTACCTTTTTGCCATCTTCATCTAAGGTAATGCCACAATTTTGTGCTGTAATTAAATACTTGTTATCCTCAGAGTTTAGAGGATAATCTGAAGTTTTATCAAAATATGAAGGTTCTAAAGCAATTGACGATCCATCTTCTGTAGAAATAATGAAGGCATCATCATGAAGCACTGTAACATCATACTTTCCATCATGCTTTGCATGAGTTAAAGTAGATTTTCCTGAGCCTGATAGTCCAAAGACTCCTATAACAAACTTTTTATCTCCTGCTAAGTTATATCTCTTTTGTCCTCCATGACAAGAAGCATATCCATTTCTCTCAGCTGCACTCCAAGCTAAGGTCAAGGTGCCTTTCTTGTGTTCCCCAAAATACCTCATACCTAGTACTGCTGCACAATTACATTCTGGAGCAAAAAACGCTAGACCGCCTGGATGCTCCTCATGCTGCCATTCTGGGTCAGAAAAGAAATAAATATCTCCTTCATTTATCTCTTTTGATTGCTTATATATTTTTAAATATTTTTCTGTTATATATTGAAAATTCAAAAGCCAGTTGTACATTACATTTTCATGGCCTTCTGGAATTAGCAAATGTGCCTTTATCATGAAATCTTCATTAAGTCCTATTACGGCTTCTGCATGATATAATTTCCTATATCTTGCATTATAAATAGCCTCTCTTATTTTTGTAGCATACTCTTCTCTGTCTACTCCTATTTCCCCTAAAATTCTTCTTGCTGCTGCATAACGTCCTTTAACTGCCCCATCGTTAAAAAGAAGAACCTTAGCATCATCTGGAAGTCCAATCTCATTAGGTTTATATACAGGCATATCTGTTACAATAGTTCCCGGAGAATTCTTTGCAAGCTCGTAAGCTTCTTTTAGTGAATTAACTTTAACTACATTATTGCCATAAAAGGCTGTCTCTATAGTTACCCTAATTTGTGAAAAAATAGTGTTATTTGAACTTATGCTATCTCTATTAAAGCATTGTTTAGTAGACATTAATTGCCCCCCCATAATAATTTATTCAACTGCAATCCATATAATATTATGTCACTTTCCAAGTACATTTTCAATAGTATAATATACAATTTCTTATTTTTTTAATATATTGTATATTATATTTATCATAATATGCATCACATTCAAAAATAAACTGCCTAAAAATAATATTAAATATTTTTAGGCAGTTACTATAAATTTAAAATTGAATTATATAATTATAGGAAGTGAATAAACTTTTAAAACATAGATAAATATTAATACATTGCCCTTTGAAGCTTTCCAAGTGAATTATATACAGAAACTGCTAATTCAAGCATAGTAGTTTTTTCCTTTGGTTTAAAGTTACCATCCTTTAAATCCATTAAATTCAAGCCTTCAACTATTGAGACATGACCTTTTAACTTAGCATCTACTTCATTGGAATCTTTATTTTGTAAAACAAAAATTTTATTTACCTTTGCCAAATCTTCATAGCCTAGAGCTTTTACTAAAAACTTTGCAACTTCTTCACGAGTAAGTTCTGCTTTGAAATCTATATCTCCTTC
>Ga0074193_1000832_pt1 | contig 45722 bp, 34 predicted proteins | sample EPASupsiteHSE605_FD_64523 | JGI IMG/M metagenome (GOLD analysis project Ga0074193, IMG submission 64523) | Bioremediated contaminated groundwater from EPA Superfund site, New Mexico - Sample HSE6-05 | ecosystem: Environmental > Aquatic > Deep subsurface > Groundwater > Contaminated ...
CCCGGCCATAGGAATCAGGCAGTCCGGTAATAATGCCTAATCGGCGTGCAGTCTTCATCTCAGGAGTATAAACCGCGAAAACTCCATCATTATGTGTGCGCCGGTGGGCAGCAACGAATTCTTTTAACCTCGAATCCATTTCACATCCGTATGCACGGCACGCTTTTTCGGTAGTATTTAAACCTCCGTATATGTTAACTGCTCGCTTTAATGGTTCATCAGTCTGCATACCTACGACCTTTTCCAACTGACGGTCAATATATCCGGGGCCATGGCTGGTAATGTTGATAGGGGTATGAGGATCAATTTTAAGAACTCCTCCTGCGGCATGCTCACGGCGAAGTAAATCCTGACATTTGCTCCAGAGCTGACGGGTTGTTTCAGTTGGCCTGGCCAAAAATGTTTGATCACCATCATAAGGGGTATAATTCTTCTGTATAAAATCTCGAACATTTACTTCCTGCATCCATGGGCCAGGTATAAAATCTTTCCATGCTTCCATTTTGTTCACCGCCTTTTGTATATTCCTTTGATTATTATGTGAAATGAGGCCGGCAATTAGTCAGGTGAATGAGATTAGAAGCAGTCTTTTAGGGATGATCCTTATTACTTAAAATGATAGAATGATACAGTGCACAAAATAAAAAATTATGGCTGGTGGATAAATGATCGTTTTTCAGATACAAAAATTAAGTAAATCTTTTGCTGATCAAGAAGTGCTGCGAGAAGTCAGCCTGACAGTTCAGGAAAAGGATAGGATAGGCCTGGTGGGGGTAAATGGTTCGGGGAAGACGACCTTGCTGAAGTGTCTGACTGGTGAGCTGCAGCCAGATGCAGGAGAGACTATGGTATCCGCCGGATTATCTCTAGGCTGTTTGGAACAGATGACTGACAATCGACCGGGCATTACGGCATGGGATGCAGTGATGGAGAGTTTCACTGATCTCATCGATAAACGCCGTTTGATGCATGCATTAGAAGAAAAAATGGGCCATGATAAATCGGATCTTGATAAGGTTATGGAGCAGTATGCCCGCATTACTGAGGAATATGAACAGGCCAACGGATATGCCTGCGAGAATATCGCCCGGCGCATTCTTACCGGGTTAGGTTTCAAGCAGGAGGAATTCCAGCAGCCCCTGCATACATTCAGCGGAGGTCAGAAGACCCGTTTAAATATGGGCAGGCTTTTAGCTATGGCACCCGATGTTCTGCTCCTGGACGAGCCTACCAATCATATGGATATGGACTCCGTAGAGTGGCTGGAAGATTTTATTAAAACCTATGCCGGAACCGTTCTGGTTGTTTCGCATGACCGGATGTTTCTTGACAGGGTTGCAACTGGGATAGCTGAATTACGCGGAGGTGAATTGAAATCCTACCCGGGTAATTACAGTGATTATCTAAGGTTAAAAGCGCTGAACGATCTAGCCGATCAGAGGGCATATGAGAAACAGCAAGTTTATATCCAAAAAACTGAAGATTACATCAGGCGCTTCAAGGCCGGGATAAAATCCAAACAGGCACGGGGGCGTCAATCTCAGCTGGAAAGGGTCGTGCGTCTGAATGTCCCGCAGCGGGAACACAGCGTTTCACACCATTCTATTAAAATCAACCGTGAAAGCGGTAATGACGTATTAACAATGGACGGAGTGGCCAAATCCTATCCAGGCCGAACAGTGCTTAGGAATGTACAGTTAAGCATAAAAAAAGGTGATAAATTAGCCCTTATCGGACCGAATGGATCAGGTAAAACCACCCTGCTTAAAATAATAAGCGAGCAAATATCATCAGACCAAGGAATAATGAAGCTGGGAAGTCAAGTGGAAATAGCCTATTTCTCTCAGGAACATGAAGACCTTAACCCTAATCATACTGTGCTCGACGAAATTATGTTTAATTTCAGCTTTACTCTGGAGGAGGCTCGTACCCTATTGGGGGGGATGCTTTTCAGCGAAGATGATGTTTTTAAGCAGGTAGGGGATTTAAGCGGCGGTGAACGGGGACGGCTGGCTTTCTTAAAGATGATTCTTTCCAGAGCCAACTTTCTTCTCCTGGATGAGCCCACTAATCATTTGGATATTGCCAGCTGCCAGGTCGTAGAAAAGATGCTGGCTAATTTCGAGGGCACCATTTTGGTTGTATCTCATGACCGTTATTTTATTGACCAGGTAGCAAATCGGGTACTGGCTATAGAAGACGGTCAGACAGAATACTACTGGGGCAATTACAGCTATTATCACGAAAAGAAGAAGGAAAAAGAAAAGTTAGTTGACATAGAAAAACGGGAAATTAAAGAAAAGGCAGTTCGGCCCGATTTGCAGCTGCGGGAAGAAGAGAAGGAACGTAAAAAAATCCACCGTAAACTTGAACGAGAGCTCGCTGCTTTAGAAGAAAGTATAATGGAAACGGAAAGCAGAAAGAATGAATTAGAGGCCGCCTTATCCAACCCACAAACTTATAATGACGAAGAAAAAGCCAGGTTTCTCACAATAGAATTTCGGCAGGTGGAGCAGAGGCTCGATTCGTTTTATGAGCAATGGGAGGCCTTACATGAAGAATTGGAAAAGTATGCCTAATAAAATAAATATATAATAAAATCATGACAATCTATGATATGGTCATCAACTTCACTACCTTATTTATACTCCATACTTTTTTCCTCTAATAATCTCAACTTAAACCAGTAGCATAATTATCTCCTCTAAAACAAATCCATAAAAAATTTAAATATGAGCCAAGCAAATTTCTGCTCAAGTTTTTAAATGCTTATTTATATGGGATAATGACAAAAATATATTAACAAAAAGAACTCAATATGAGATTGAAAGGTATAACTATGGATTTTTTACCAATAAATCAAGAAGATTTAACCCGAAGAGGATGGGAAGAACTGGATGTTATCATTATCAGCGGGGATGCATATGTAGATCACCCTGCCTGGGCTGCTGCCATCCTGGGAAGATTTTTAGAGCAAAAGGGTTATCGGGTGGGTATAATTGCTCAACCTGACTGGCGAAGCCTGAAAGATATTAAGAGCCTGGGCCAGCCGCGCCTATTTTTTGCAGTCTCTGGCGGTAATATGGACAGTATGGTAAATCACTATACTGCAGATAAGAAAAAACGGCGTGAGGACATGTATTCTCCGGGCGGGAAGATTGGCTTACGTCCTGACCGTGCTACTCTTGTATATAGCAATCTGGTTCGCCAGGCTTATCCTGGGGTGCCCATAGTTATAGGAGGCGTAGAAGCTAGTCTCCGGCGTTTGGCTCATTACGATTACTGGAGTGATCAAGTACGCCGCTCCATTCTAGTGGACAGTAAAGCAGATCTGCTGGTTTACGGTATGGGAGAGTATAGTATTCTGGAAATAGCCCGCAGGCTTAAAGCCGGGCATGAGATAGCATACCTGAGTAACTTGAAGGGAACATGCTATCTTGCCAAGAATATACCCGATAAGGCAATAGAACTGCCTTCTTATGAAGAGACAGCCGGTGATAAAAAAGCTTTTGCAAAGGCTGCCAGGATGATGCATGAAGAGCTCAATCCCCATTGTGCACGAACTCTGGCCCAGAAGCACGGCGATAGATGGGTAGTGCAGAATCCGCCTGCCTTACCACTTAATGCGGAGCAGTTGGATGAAGTATATGAAATGCCTTTTTTACGCCGATATCATCCTATTTATGAGAAACTAGGCGGGGTGCCGGGGCTTGAATCAGTGCAGTTCTCCATCATTACCCATAGGGGTTGTTTTGGCGGCTGTTCCTTTTGTTCCCTGGGTATGCACCAGGGCAAGTTTATACAAAACCGCAGTCCGCATTCTATTGCCAATGAAGCTTCCAGACTGACGGCACACCCTGATTTTAAAGGTACCATCCCTGATGTTGGAGCACCTTCTGCTAATATGTACGGTTTAAAGGGGCTGAATGAGGATTTGTGCCGAAACTGTAAACGCAGCAGTTGTGTTTTCCCCGGCGTATGCAAGAATCTTAATACCGATCATACACCTTCAGTCGATCTCTGGCGCCGTTTACGAAAGATAAAGGCAATTAAACACATCTTTGTAGCTTCTGGGATACGCTATGATCTAGTTCTGCGGGATAAATCCGGCAAGTATTTAAAAGATTTATGCCAACACCATGTGGGCGGCCAGTTAAAGATTGCTCCTGAGCATGTAGCTGAAGGGGTTACCCGATTAATGCATAAACCAGGTAAATCAGAGTATACAAGATTTATAGATAAGTTTAAGAAAGTTAACCATGATTTGGGCAAAGATCAGTATATCATTCCTTATTTCATCTCCGCTCATCCTGGCTGTGATCTAAAGGATAATATTGAGTTGGCAGAGTTCGTACGTGATCATTTACAATACTACCCAGAACAGATTCAGAATTTTACGCCCACGCCTATGACTATTTCTACCTGTATGTATCATACAGGGCTTAATCCCGAGAATGGTAAGGCAGTTTACGTGCCTCGCCAGGAGAAAGAGCGTAAATGGCAGCGGGCCTTACTGCAATACCGCAGCCGGGCTAACCAGAATCTGGCCCGCGAGGCATTACAGGCCTGTGATCGCGAGGATTTGATAGGCCCCACCCCGCATGCTTTGGTAAGAGGAAAATCAGCCCCTGCAGTTAGTGGGAGGAATAGCAAGCCAGGGAACCATAAGAGGAAAAAGGGGAAATAATCTATTTAACGTTGTGCAGGAGGAATGCTGGTGAATGGCGATAGTCCCGAAAGAGCAATATTAGTGGGAGTAAAGTTGAAAAAAGAACATAGCTATGATTTTGAATCATCCCTGGAGGAACTGCGGGGATTAACTGAGGCTGCTGGGGGAGAGGTCACAGCTGTGATGGTGCAGGCCAAAGACCGTCCCAGTTCATCTACCTATATAGGCAAAGGTAAATTAGAGGAACTTACCCATCTGGTCGAGGAGCTGGAACCGGACCTGGTTATCTTTGATAGTGAACTTTCTCCGGTACAGCTGCGCAATCTAGAACAGGCGGTAGAGGTAAGAATAATTGACCGAACCATGTTGATTCTGGATATTTTCAGTCAGCGAGCCAGAACCAGAGAGGGAATTTTGCAGGTGGAACTGGCTAATTTAGAGTACCGTTTGCCCAGGTTAACCGGTCGTGGGGTGGAAATGAGCCGATTGGGAGGAGGCATAGGTACCCGGGGAGCCGGTGAACAAAAACTAGAACTGGATAGGAGGCGTATTCGCAATCGCATCCAGGATATTAAGAGACAGATGCTAAAAGCAGAGAGCACTCGCAGACTTCATCGTAAGCAGCGACAGAGAGCGGGGTTAAAAACAATCTCCCTGGTAGGCTATACCAATGCAGGTAAATCGTCACTGTTCAACGCCATCTGCAAAAGCGCTCATCGTACCGGGATAGAGCAGGTTGAAGCCGACGACAGGCTCTTTCAGACATTGGACACGACTACCCGCAAGATTAACCTGCCATCAGGAATAGAAGTGTTAATTACTGATACAGTAGGATTTATACAAAATCTTCCCCACCATCTGGTGGCTGCTTTCCGTTCTACCCTGGAAGAAACGGTTGATTCAGATATCTTGCTGCATGTTGTAGATGTATCTGCAGCAGATCATCTGGAAAAAGTAGAGGTGGTCGAAAAGGTCCTGAAAGATTTAGGTGCAGAGCAGGACAAAATCATAACCGTGTTCAACAAAACGGATCTTATAGAGTTTATTCCAGGTGGAGATAACACTAACTATTTCGTTTCAGCCAAAACAGGAACCGGCATTGAAGAGTTTCTCCTTAAAATTAGCAGGAAACTTGCACATAATTGATAAAATAGCCTTTGAATCAACTTTGTCATGAAAATATTAATAGACAGGACATATTTATGGGGGGTAAAATAAATTGATTCATATCTAATTATTTTCAACGGAAGAGGTTAATTTATATGGCATTTTTTGAGACCAAAAAAGGAATCATTAGTATATTTTTCATAGTCTTTACCGCTATGATGGGTATTGGAGCAGTTTTAGGCGGACAGCTAAATAATATATTTTTTGAATCTGTGGAAACTAAAGAAATCAAAGGGAAGGCTATTAATATTCTGCTTATGGGCATAGATGCCCGGGATGCCAAAGCCAATTCGCGCAGTGATACGATGATAGTGGCAAGTATAGACCCCAGCACTAAAAAGATAGCCATGGTATCAATTCCACGTGATACCCGTATTAAAAATTCCTTCGGAAAATATGACAAAATAAATAGTATTAATTATACGGATGGACCGGAAGCAGCGTGCAAACAAGTGGGTAAATTACTTAATGCGCGTGTTGATTACTACGTTGTAACCAATTTCGGAGGTTTCGGGGACATTGTTGACGCCCTGGGAGGGGTGCATATAAATGTTGAAAGTAATATGCGCCATGCAGACCCCGTTAATCCGGAGCTGGCGATCAATATATCCAAGGGCTATCAGTACCTGAATGGCAAACAGGCCCTGGCTTTTGTACGCTACCGTGGGGGGCCGACTGCTGATATAGGTCGGACCGAGAACCAGCAAAAGTTTATTAAAGCATTGGCAGCAGAAATGCTGCAGAGTAAAACTATATTAAAACTACCGCAGCTTATTCCTCAGTTAAATAAAAACGTACATACGAACCTGCCAGTAAAAGACATGATCTATCTGGCTAATATGGCTAAGAAGCTTGACATGGAAAACATTGCCGCTCAAACTCTGCCGGGATATTTCTATCATGATAATATCACGGGAGCCAGTTATTGGGAGGCAGATAAAAAGATAGCCAGCATCCTTATAGAGTCACTCTTAAAAGGAGAGACTTTCAAAGTAGTCGGTGACGCCCCGGCCAGTGCACAGCCAGCAAAATCAAATCCGATTTCAGCAGCTGTTGAAAAGAAAAAAGAAGAGCAGGTAACTACACCGGTGAAAGAAAATGTTGACAAGAAAGATACGACGACTGGGGAACCGAGTGAACCGGCTGTTGCGGACGGGAATACCATACCGGCAGACAACGGTACAAATGCACCAACCACCCCAACTGATCCGGGAACAGATGAGCCTAAAGACGGTGTTGTAAATCCAACTGTTCCGCCTGCTCCTAATACAACGGTACCTGAGCAAAGTGGGAGTAAAGAGCCCAACCCGCAGCTCCCTGGTCCAAACTTATAAACGAATTTAAACGTCACTAAAAAGTTGGAAATGAGATGTGGGGACGTACCTTATTCGTCCCCACATATATCATTTTAGGTCTATTATTTCTGCTCATAGCAAGCTAGTATTTCTCCATAATACATAACGTGAAAATCATTGTCTGAATAGAACTTTTCGCGAATCGAACCATCCAGCTTTTCAGGATCCATGACCTGTTTGAAGACCAGCTGGCACTCGAAGACTAATCCGCACTCGCCAACCACAGGGGTTTCTATGGATTTTGCCTTTTGAGCAGTTAACATAGATTCCTTGAATTTATCGACTTCCCGACCTGATTTGGATCCGGCAATCGCCAGGGACTTCTTTAAGTCGCCAGGGGCGGGGACGCTTACAGAAAAGTCCTGTGCCTTATCTATTAAATCATGAGTGTAACGAGAGCAGCGAACCATAACCATTAAAATGGGCTTCTGCCATATATGGCCGATGCTGCCCCAACCAATAGTCATTGTGTTCAACCGGTCTCCTTCTTTTACACTTAAAAATGCTCCCTTGGGTAATTGGGTTAGGAACTGCTGAGAATATTCCTCATATGCAAGTTTGTTGGACATATCTTCTTGAACTCCTTTCACAAATTGGGTTAAACTCAATCAATCAAGAACTTTTTATAAAGTATATACCAAAGCATCAATACTTAGCATTTTTTCTTGATATTTAGTGAATTTGATAATGTTAATTATATAATTACAATAGAGAATTAAGCAGAGGTAAAAAACATGAAAAAATGGTCTGTAATAAGTTTAACTTTATTAATATTGCTAGGGTTTGCTGGTTTAACTAGTGCCCAATCCTCACAGGATCAAAATAACAAAGCAAGTTTTACCGGTGTTTATAACGTTACCTTTACTACTGCTCAGGGACAGAGTTATTCTGCCCGGGTTATAGTACAAGATTTGAAAAATGGTAAGGTTGAAGTAAGCGGTGACTACAATGGGTATCCGGTAAGCATATTGGGTGAAGTAACTGGCAATGTTGAGGAGGGAGGCGCAGTATGCACCTTTTCCTTCAACAAGGCGGAAATGGTCATGGGCAAGGCCGAAATTACAATTGTGATGGTGGCGGGTAAGTATCAACTTAGCGGAAAAGTTTCAGGATCATATTCTTATTTAGGAAATAACGGACAGTTCTCTGGAAAGGTAATGGGAAGTCGTAAAAGTTCGACCGTGCCTGCTTACCATTCTCCACTCAGAACGGCAGCGACAATTGCTGGAATTGCAGCTCTAATCGCCTTAGTGTGGTGCATTACCAGGATTTACCGCAAGAGAACAAATCGATCTATAGATTCAGATATTAACTCCAGGGTATTAGTTGGAAAAAATGCAGCAATATACCTGGCACATTACGGTTATCTATCTGAGCAGGGATATGGGCAGTATCGGCTGACGGAATCAGGGGCGGAACTTATCCAGGGTGATTCACCAGGAAGCGCTGGGCGAGTGCTGCGATTAATATATACGGGTGATACTGCTGATTTTATTGATGTAGATAAAATCAGCGCTGTAGTTTCATGCTAAAGTCTGGTATTAAAATCCTGGCTTTCAGAAGCTTTTTCTTCTACTAATTCTATTCTTTCTCCATTAGGTCCGCTGAAGAAGGCAATTTTCTTCCCGCTAAATGCCACTCGGGGGCCATCTGATTCGAATAGAACTCCTTTGGCCTTTAAGTCCGCCATAGCCTGCTCTATATCATCAACTGCAAAGGCCAAATGATCATAGACGCCAGCTCCGCGCACCGCTATAGATGGCACTGTATATTCCAGGAGTTCTATTATCAAAGCGCCACATTTCAAAATTACAATCTTTAAATTATCATTATGGGTTCTTTCTATTACGGTGCATCCCAGTACCTCACAATAGAAATTAATTGAAAGTTCGCAGTCTTTCACTACAATACCCAGGTGGGCCAATTCATACAAAATGATCACCTCGTTTTTATTTATACTCAGATCTGTTTGCAATTAGGGCAATAGCCGTAAATCTCCAATTTGTGGCCGGTTACATCGAAGCCGGTTCTGGTCTGAAACAGCTCACAATAGTTCTCAAGCGGACAGTCGTCTATCCAGAAGATTTGTTTACAGGCCATACAAACAAAATGATGCCGGTGTTCCAGCCTATTCAATTCAAAATAGGTCTTATTTTCCCGGCTGATACTAGTTTTTGTGACTAAATCCCTGGATACAAGTGTCTCCAGAATCCTGTAAACCGTAGATATATTTATCGAAACATCGTTTTTCTTTAGTTCCAGGAATAATTGATCGACTGTAACGGGCTGTTCCAGTGTGGCTAATATCTCCAGTATCAAGCTGCGGCGTTTGGTATTCTTTAACCCATTACTGTGCAGCAAACCTTTATAAGTGCTGTTATCCTTCAATAAATTCAACCCCTCAAAATTATAAGCACAAGAACATGGATATTTTTAATTATGGAGTCACACTGTAAATCTACTGCGTAGAGCAATAGTAATAAAATAAAATAGTGCTGCCACCAATACAATGGTAGCTCCGGTGGCAGTATTCCAATAATATGATAAGAACAATCCAATAACACCCGAGATAACTGCAGTCAAAATAGAAACGAGATGATACTGTCTTACATTTTGGGTTATATTGCGAGCAGCAGCAGCTGGCAGTATCAGCAGAGAATTTATTATAAGCAAGCCAACCCACTGGATGGTTACAGTAACGATAATGGCTATTACTGAAGTAAACATGATCTCTATGACAAGAGTATTAATACCTTTGCTTGCTGCCAGGGATGGGTTTAGGCTTACTAAAAGTACCTTATTAAAAGTAAGCAGCCACAACAAGACAACACCTATAAATGCACATAACAACATTATGATTTCAACCGGAGTTATACTGAGCAAGTCACCTATTAGGTAAGCGGAATATTTGTTGAAGCTGCCTCCGTAAGACATTATAACCAATCCTGCAGCTATGGCGGTTGATGAGAATACCCCGATAATAGTATCAGTAGATGATTTGCTTTTATGCTTTATCATGGTAATAACGACTGCAAAACATACTGAAAATACTGTTGCAGACCAGATTGGTTGTATTACTCCCAGAAGAGCGCCTAAAGCTATTCCGGTAAATGCACCATGCCCAAGGGCATCTGAGAAAAACGCCATTCGATTGCTTACTACCATCGTGCCCAGCATCCCAAATAATGGGGTGACAAGTAATACTGCCAGAAGTGCATTTTTCATAAAAATATGTGACATCCATTGAAAAGGAAGCAGAATGTCAACCGTGATATACCACCAATCCAACATTATAGGTCACCTCTATGGTTTTCGGATGGGAGTTTTATTTCCCGTCCCAGCTTAAACCAGGACATGCCGAAGATTCTTGATGTACGTTCATCATTAAATACTTCCTGGGCTGAACCACTGCAAACCACCGTTCCGTTAATGAGTACTACCCGATCTGCATAACGGGCTACCAGATCAAGGTCATGTGATACCAGGATTATGGAGAGGTCATAGTTTTTTCTCAGCTCTGAAACAGTATTATAAAAGAGCTCCAATCCATTGTGATCAATTCCCGCAACAGGTTCATCCAGGAGCAGAAGGTCAGGTATAGGATCAAGGGCGAGTGCCAGTAATACTCGCTGCAGCTCTCCTCCCGATAATGTTCCCAGCCTGCGGTTGATTAGATGCTCGGCTTTAACTTTGGTAAGATTGGCAGTGATTCTTTCTCGAATGCTTCTGGGTTTCGTTATCCAACTGGGGATATTTGTCTGGCAGGCCATAAAAATGTCAAACACGCTGGTGGGAGTGCCCAAATCAAAATCCAGATGTTGTGGAACGTAACCAACCAGAGGATACCCGCTGCGGATACCCTTGGCATCAATATATTTTAATTCTCCGGTATGGTTTACTTCCCCGAGGATAGCTTTAAGAAGGGTGGACTTCCCGGCGCCATTAGGCCCAATAATTGCGGTAAGTTCCCCGCAATGAATATGTACATTGACCTTTTCCAGGATTTTTGTCTTACCTATGCTTACTCCAAAGTCCTCGATTTTAGTGCAGCAAAGACCAGTGCAGGCGTTGTCTGATTTACAGTTGTGTCTTATCTCATTTATCATTTTAGTGCTTCTTCCAATGTTTTTAGGTTTTGTTCCATTATATTAATGTATGAGTTGAGAGAATTATCTCCTGTAACTACAGGGTCGAGGGTATAAACTCTAGCTCCGGATTCACGTGCTATAAGATCGGCTGCTTTCGCCGAATACTGTGGTTCAGCAAACAGCGCCTTTATATTTGCGTCTCGAACCGTTTTAATGGTTGCCTCTAATTCGCGCGGTGATGGTTCAGTACCAGGTTCCCTCTCAATAATTGCGGCGATATCAAGATTGAATTCCTTGGCGAAATAAGGGAATGCTTCATGGAACGTTATTATATTTTTATTTTTAACTCCATCAAGACTCTGGTGCATTTTTGTTTTCAGACTATCGAGCTTTTTAATATAATCTTCAGAGTTACTTTTATATTTTGAGGAGTGAGCGGTATCGATTAAGCTAAGCTGTTCCGCTATTGTCCTTACCTGTAAAATATTATTAGTAATACTTATCCAAACGTGCGGGTTTGCTTCGTTATTATCATTTTGTAAAAGATTAATTCCTTTACTGGCCTCAATAATTTTAAGATCCGGATACTGTTTTATTGTCTTATCTATAAAAGTCTCCATGCCAGCACCATTTACAATGAAAACATCAGCCTTCTCAAGCGTCTTTAAATCTTCCGGTGTAAGCTGATAATCGTGTAAACAGCCAGTCTGAGGTTTGGTCATATTTATCACCTGAACATCAGGAATATCCTTGGCGACATTAATAGTAGATATATATATGGGATAAAATGAAGTAACAATAGTAAACTTTTCATCGGCATTTAATCTGTCTGAAGCTGTCTGTTCACTGGCATTTCTACCCTGCCCGCACCCACTCATAAAAATAATACTAACGACTAAAATTGATATTAATGTAACTAACTTCGAATACAAGTTTTCATTCCTCCATATTGCAAATAGAATGATTCGCATTTGCGTTTATATTATATTCCTTTCCTGGACGTTTGTACAGTTAATGGAAACTTTATTGGCCCCGAACTTTGGGGATATTGGATGAAGGCTGCGTTTTATTAATAGCAATAGAGTATAGAATAATTCTATAATTAGAAAAATAGAATGAAGAATTTGTATAGGAGGTTTGATTTTGGGAACTAATGCTATCAAGAAGCGGGACGATATTGCGGGCGAATTTAAGTGGAAGCTGGAAGATATTTATCCTGACGAAAAGTTGTGGGAAGAGGATTTTAATTCTATTAAAAAGCTGGCTGAAGAGGTAAATGAGCTAAAAGGAACCCTGTCTGGTTCTGCAGAGGCTTTACTGAAGGTTTTACAATTAAGTGATGAACTGGGCCGCAAATCGGAAAAGTTGTATGTGTATTCTCGAATGCGCCGCGATGAGAATAATGCTAATCACCACTACCAGGCTTTATTTGACCGGGCGGAGGGTCTAAGCATACAAGCCGGCAGTATCACTTCTTTTATTGTTCCTGAAATACTTACCATTCCTGAACAAGATTTAAATGTATTTATGCAGACAAATAATGATCTGGCTGTATATAAACATTCTATCGACGAAATTCTCAGACAAAAAGAGCATGTCCTTTCGCCTGAAGAGGAACGGTTAATGGCAATGTCTGCAGACCTATCTATGGCCTCCGGCAACATATTTACAATGTTAAATAATGCAGATATAAAATTTCCGGTTATTAAAGATGAAGAAGGCAATGAAGTAGAGTTAACCAAAGGCAGATTTGGCAGCTTCATGGAAAGCTCTGACAGAAGAGTTCGTAAGGATACCTTTACCGGATTTTATTCGTCATATAGGAGTTTGATAAATACTTTGGGTGCCAGTCTCAGTTCGAGTGTAAAAAAAGATATATTTTACTCACGAGCCAGGAAATATAATTCGGCCAGGGAAGCCTCATTGGATGGGGATAATGTACCAGTTGAGGTTTATGATCGGCTGATTGAGTCGGTTCACGCCCATCTTGATCTTATGTACCGCTATATGGCCATCCGCAAAAAGCTGTTGGGGATAACAGAGCTGCATTTCTACGACATATATACACCTCTGGTTAAGGAATATAAGATGGAAGTACCTTATGCAAAGGCTAAGGAGACGGTGGTGAATGCGCTCAAGCCTCTGGGGGCTGAATATATATCCCTTTTACAGGAGGGGTTTGACGGTGGATGGATCGATGTGTATGAAAATGAGGGTAAAACCAGTGGAGCATACTCATGGGGTTCTTATGATACTAATCCCTATGTACTAATGAATTACGATAATAAACTGGATGATATGTTTACTTTGGCCCATGAGATGGGTCATTCGCTGCACAGTTGGTATTCACATCATGCCCAGCCTTATGTATACAGTCAGTACTCTATATTTGTAGCCGAAGTGGCCTCAACCGTCAATGAATCCTTGCTTATTGATTACCTTTTGCAAAACACCCGGGATAAACAGGAGAAAATCTACCTAATCAATCATTATCTGGAACAGTTCCGGGGGACAGTCTATCGGCAGACTATGTTTGCAGAATATGAAAAGATCATTCATGAACGGGCTGAGCAGGGAGAAGCTTTGACACCTGATTTACTGAAACAAATCTACCGTGATCTTAATCGCCTTTATTATGGACCGGATATTGTCATGGACGAAGAAATAGACCTTGAATGGGCAAGGATACCTCATTTCTATTCCGCATTTTATGTCTATAAATATGCCACCGGGTTTTCAACAGCTACGGCTCTTAAGGAACAGATCCTACACGAAGGGCAGCCAGCCGTAGAGCGGTATCTGCATTTCTTAAAATCCGGCAGTACTGATTATCCTATAAATTTGCTGAAAAATGCCGGGGTTGATCTCTTAACTCCGGAGCCGGTAAATGATGCACTGCAGTATTTTGGCCAGTTGTTAGACCAATTAGAGGAATTAGTTAAATAGGTGGATTAACCTAAAACTTTGTACTATATTGCCCCGAAAATGAGCATAACTATGTAAAGGATCATTATTCATTTGATAGGGGGCTTACTAAAATTGACCCACATAAATAGCGAGGCAGTTTTTGACGATAAAATGAAAGAGATCATACCCCTGCTGGGGGATTATACCAATTATGATCTGGTTATTGGAATACCCTTTTACAGTGGGAACAGCAGGATGCCGATCATCTTGAAGGCCATAGATGAGGTACTGCAGAGCTGGATTGGCAGGAGACAGCTTATTGTTTGCGCGGGAGATTGTTCTGGGGAACACATTCTCAGCGAAATCCAGAAATTAAACCTAAAGCACCCTCATATAGAATTTTTGCTCCCTCCTGAAGCCAGCGGCAGAGGGATGAGTATTCGAGCATTTCTTGAAATATCGAAAACACTGGAAGCTGATCTATTAATCTTCAGTACAAATATGGGTACTGAGGAAGGCCCGGGGATAGATATCAGCTGGTTAGAAAGCTTAATAACACCTATACAGGGCAATTACGATATTGTACTGGGGAGCCTGCGCAGATATTTTGGCATTGACAGTATTGCTTATCAGTTTGCGGTTCCCATCCTGGAAACTTTCTATGGAAGCCGGGTGGGTGACCCTCTGGGGGGAATATATGCAATCTCTCACGATTTTATAGAGGAGTTGGCGGGTGAGGCCAAGTTTTGGACAGGAACCATAAATGGGTTTGGTATTGATTTTTGGCTTATTACCCGTGCATTGGCCTGGAATAAGCAGATCTGTGAAGTCAATCTGGGAGGAGTAATCGGAGAGCAGGATCTGAGCAGAAGAAACCATATTTTTCACGAAATGGCCATGGCTATATATGAATGTATCAGACGTGACAGTGCTATATGGCTAAGAGAAAGACTGCTTATTAAAGTTGCTGATATACTAACTCGCAGTGAGGTGGAAAAGCCAGACATAATTAAGTACCCCCTTAACGAATTGCTGGACAGTTTCAATAAAACCCATACCCAATATCAAGCTATTATTAAACAATGTTTTACTCCCGACATGATTAGTGAATTTAACAACACGGCTGAATTGAAGCCGGAACAATTTTATTTGAGTGATGAATTGTGGGTATCAAGTGTCTTCAGCTTTATGATTAACTATGTCTTTGGGGAGGAAAGCCAGCAGCGTGAATCTTTAGATGCTCTGACTTCTTTTTATAACGGGCGTGTGGCAGGCTATGCGATTCAGATGTGTAATTTCAGTGAGATGATCAAAACTTTCCCCATAGTTGAGCAGAATGACATGATGGTACGCAAAATGGAATCGATTCGTCAACATCTTACCGAAGAGTTCTGGCGGCAGAAGCCCGAGTTTAACAAGACGTGGCTGAATAAATCAGAGCAGGTTAAGCCGCCTCTGGTTCCTCTGGGATATATGGAATATGTACCGGGTAAACCAGTGGTTGTGCCCAAAAAAATCGTTGGCAAAGATAAGCGAATAGTCCAGACTGACAACGTATTTAAGCAACTAAGAAAGCAGTACGAAGATAAATTTAATTTGTTTATAACTGAAGGGCTGGGCCTTTCTAAAGATGCAGATTCAGATACAATCACGTCGTCAGTGGCGGATTTTATTAATCAGATAGAGGCAGCCCTGGATAAAATACTGCCGGGAGATCTCCATACTACACAAGGACTGCAGCAATTCGTTGACTCGTTATTTGAACTATTGCCCCACCAGCATATGTTCACTGTAAGTTCTGATCTCCTGCGGGAAATGCTGATGCGCTTTCCTCCTATAAACCTGATGGTTCCGCTGGGTTATTATAAGCCGGCTGAGCTAATTAAAAATATGGATGTGCGGGACGCGGTGAGCTATGCCAACCTGGTGGAAAGTTGGAGTTATTCGGATCGTGATGTTAACTGGCTGGCCGATCAGCTCAAGCCTGCCAGTTTTGAAAGTGTTGATCTTAAACCATTGGTAATCGGTGATGATCCGCCTTTTGGCACTGCATCTCATACTCGAATATCAAATTTAAATCGGATCACAGCACGGATCACTATAAAGCCTCTGGCAGACGGTAAGGGAGGCAGATATCCGAAACTTCTATATTTTATGTCTATTATCCGGCGCCTGGGCGTTGCCCAGCAGTTTTCCCAATTGTTAAATCAAAATGTGCAGGAAAGAAAGAACATTGGAGTCAAGGCTCGTAATGCTCTGCTGGGTTTAAGGCAGGGAGATGATTTTTCGGCCAGCACAATATTTGAAAACGTACATCATCGCTTTTTAGTGAAGAATATTAAGAATGTTGCTGCCAACCTAGAGAACCAGGGCAATACTGATGCAGCGCGGATTTTTCATCTGATGGCGGATGGATATGGTCTTAGCCAGGTTTTGGAAAACAGCAGTTTCTTGACCTGTACTGCCTGGAGCTGGGCCAGCTATAGTTTTAAGGGTGGGTTGAAGAGGCCTACTTCCCTCACTACCAGCGTGGAGTCACGATGGTTCAATCATGATTTTCTAGAAGCACTTTATAATGAATTGGGTTATGATCAGGCCGAAATAATGCAAACCGTTTTCAGAATGATTCATTCTGGTAAGAGCGGCCAAAATCTGCTGGATAGTCTCCTGCCTGCCCGGCCTAAAGATGTGACTGTAGTAATACAAGAGGCTACCGATGAGCCCAGTAAATCCCTGCAGCGCTATGAAGGAAATCCACTGCTGGAGCCAATTGCTGATCATGCGTGGGAATGTAAATATGTGCTTAACCCTGGTGCGCTGCGTATTAAAGATAAAGTTTACCTGTTCTATCGGGCAGTAGGAAACGATGATGTCTCCCATATAGGACTGGCAATTACCGATGGTTATCGGGTACTGGAAAGACTTCCTCAGCCTATTTTTTCCCCGGCAGTACCTGAGGAGAAGATGGGGTGTGAGGACCCGCGGCTAATAATCATACGCGAACGAATTTGGATGCTCTATACGGCTTATGATGGAAATATGGCTCAAATAGCTGCTGCCTCAATCAAGGTGGAAGATTTCTTGGAGCGTCGCTACGAAAACTGGCAGAGGGAAGGTTTGGCCTTTAAAAATATCTGGGATAAGGATGCAATTTTGTTCCCGGAAAAAATAAACGGTAAGTATATACTTTATCACCGTATCGAACCTAGTATGTGGATTACCTATATGAATGAAGTAGCTTTTCCGTGTCGTGAACAACATGCTATTATTATCGGACCGCGGCCAGGGCGTATGTGGGATTCGCTGAAAATCGGAGCAGGAGCCCAGCCGTTAAAGACCGTATATGGCTGGCTATTGATCTATCACGGGGTAGATTATAATTACGTCTATCGACTGGGGGTTATATTGGTCGATTTATTGGATCCTCAGAAGGTGCTTTACCGTTCACCTAACCCTGTTCTAGAACCTGTAGAGGACTATGAAATCGGACTAAGCGGAGCATGGGTACCCAATGTAGTCTTTACCTGTGGCGCAGTTGCTGGTTCTGACAAAGAGGTGCTGGAGGATGAAGATGAAATCCTGGTTTACTATGGGGCTGCTGATACCAGCATTGGTATGGCTCGGGCGACCCTGGCTGATTTAATCCCAGAAAAATTCCGTCAGCGTTCGTAAGTAAACCGATCAAGAGAACCGTCCGACCGTCCCCTTGATCGCGCCCCCAAGTAGCTGCGCCCATGTCCTTTATTTTCTGGACGCTAATTCAATTTGCGAAACTTATTGTACCTTATCGCTGCTGTTTTTATATAGGTGAATGTCACCACCAAGTTATCGCCCATACAGGACAAACAAGAAGGGGCGAACAAAATAATGTTCCTTGTTCGCCCATAGATGATAAGCTTCGTCCTGTCTATCAATGAAGTAAACTTCAAGAAAATTGGTTATTTTTTAAGCTCTAAAATTAAATTGTCCGCAACCTCATTAAAATTCCATTTTGAAATTGTAAACAAACCCTCAAAGAACTTATCACTAAATACTGTTTTTTCAATTAAATGATCTTTTTCAATATTCTCTGAAGCGTATCCAATAATGATTAGTTTTAAATTTTCTACTTCCCGGCTAAGCCAAAAATTCTTAATAACGGTTATCAAATCTAATAATTGATCAGGCGGATTATTTACTTCTTTCCAATCCTCAAAAATACCTTGAAACTCTTGATCAATTAACTCAACTATTTCAGTCTGTAAATATGGTCTTAAGTAATCTTGTTTCGTTTTTACTATTTTATCATTTAGCAAGACTTCAAAACCAATCGATTCAAAATCGAGAATTTCTTCTCTTTGTAGTTTAGGGCCAGTCGACAAATCAAAAGTCAAAAATTGTGAACAATCGAATATAATATATGACATTGAAATACACCTCACATAATTAAGGTCGGTAATTACCATTATTTAAATAGTTATATAGTTGTTTAACATCGCGTCTTGTAGGAAGTGTTACCCCGCCATTCCTAGTTTTTGTGCCTACTGAACCTCTGATATTTCCATTTGGGTCTACATTTCTTTGGGGCTGATGAACATGTGGTGATAGTCCTGCATGAGAATCGCTTCCAATTCTTTTAAATTGTCCACCTATTGTACCAACATTATTAAATCCTGCAGACTTTGTATACATTGCTATTTCTTTATTAATTGGCACGTTATTTTTAATATATCCTTCAAGAGTTCGCCCACCAGCCGCGCACATATTATGAACCAGCACGTTGTTCACTGAGACAAAATATGTGTGCCAATCTTCAACCTCAAAGTTATAGACTGTTATCGGCTGATCTAGTAGTTCTACATTAATAGCCTCAATAGTATCTACTTGACCGGAACTTAACAACAGCTTATCTTCGGTGGTAAGCTATTCTGCTTTAATCCAGCCTTTACCTACAACCCAGAATGGATGTGAAGGGGTAGCCTTGATTTCCTCATTGCCAACAAACAGATGGATTAGTGTGTCTGTGTTGTTGACAAATACTTCGGTTACCTTCTTTAATCTTTTCTCACCGCTATTCGGTTCTTCGGAATATACCTCATCTCCCACCTGTATATCTTTAATTAGTTTGTGCCCATCTTTTGTATAAACTAGGGTATCACCTGTAAAGCAAACAGCAGCAGCGGCCTTATTTACCCCTTTGAACATCGACTTTCCTGTTTTAACCGCTTTAGCAACTTTCCCAGCATGAGCAGCAGTGGTAAGCACTCCCGTTGGATCGGCGAAGGAGATAATGTCTAGAGCTATCCACCCCGCTGCTGCAATAGAAGGAGCGGCGATAAATGAAACAATATCCGCTATAAGGAACGCTACATCCAGTAACCACTTGCCGTCTGGATCAGCATACATGACCGGGTTATTGCCGGCATAATTGTATGGATTCAGGCTTAACGAATCAGTGGAACTGCCGGGTTCCGGGTCTACGCTTAAGAAAGAACCATTGGCAGGGCTATAGTATCTTGCTATTAAATAGTATAACCCAGTTTCAGTATCATACCTATAACCAGCATAACGGTAGGGGTTGCTGGCAGCCATGGCTCCGCTGCTGCTTAAGATATTACCCCAGGCGTCATAGGTATAGCTGGCAACAATATTGCCGCTCTGGTCGGTAAGATTGGTTACGTCGCCATGACCATTGTAGTGGTAATAATAGATTCCCTGACCAATCTTATTCATGCTGAGTAGCATACCGTTGGCAGAATAGGGTACAAAGTCGTTATGCTGCTGCTGTTATTGGTTTCATAAAGAACCTGGATGCTGCTGCCGTCGTAATGGTAATTGGTAACCAAACCGCTTACGGTGGATTTTACCCGGCGTCCTTCAGCATCATACTCGTACTGGGCAATGATGCTGCCCATCAAAGAGTAATAACTCAATCTCAGAAAAGGCTGCCTACCCCCATAGATTAGAGATTACGTATAAATTCAAAATTGTGAAAGAATAAAAGCTTAAGATTCTAATAAATAGTTCGCAAATGGAGTCATATGGAGTTATATCTCAAGGGAGATTCTCCCTTGAGATATATAAGTATAAGACTATTCATTAATTAGGAAAATAAGCAGCGGAAACATGGAGATTATTATAATAAGAAAACCGATAATTATTAGTCTTTTGGATGACTTATCAGTTCCTTTGTGTGTAATAGCTAAAAATATTAATTCTACTATAATTATTGCAATTACAAAAATAGATGCAATTCCAAAATAATCTGAATATTTATCCTGTATTATCTTTCCGACTATCGCCAATAACGGTCCCATTGCCACAGTAACGTATAGAAAAATCAACCCTTTTCTATCCTTATTAATACGTTTATATGCTGCAAATAGAAGACTGCCACTTAAAAGAATGCAAACCGCAATATAAATTGGTAACGACAAATAACTAATACTCAATTTCGTTATTACCTCCATCTTAAGTTATTCCTTGTTCGATATTAGTATCCTATCCAACGCCTTTTAGCCCAACCCCCTGCATATTGGGCCAGAACGCCAGTTCCGGCACCAGCAACTATTGCGACTCCAACCGGTGCACCCAATCCAGTAGCAATAAAACCTACACCAATAGCTAAGCCTGCTCCGGCTGAAGTAAGAGTAATTGCCTTCGCCCTATTTTTTCCAGTGTATTTACCAAAATCCTGATAAACGTCATAACCATAAGAACCGACAGCAACAGGTCCTGCCAACTTAGAAGCCCCTTTAAATGCTTTAACTACTGGACGCAAAGTAACGGTTTTAAGCTCAGCTGCGGGCCCTAAGGATGGTATGTGTGTCTTACTAATTTTCGTATCATTAAGTTTATCCACTATTGTTTGTCCAAAGACTGCATCAGCAATGCCTTTAACTGCCTCCGAGACAAAACTTTTTGCAGCTTCATAACCATCATTTACAAATTCACGAACTTTATTTGCTGCATTAGTTATCCATTCAGGCCAATTCCCATCCGGGTCACTCATGTTGACAGGATTATTCATACAATATGTGTATCTGTTTAGCCCATCAATAGCATCTTCGCTTACAATGCGATTCCCCAGTGGATAGTATTCATAATTAAAGGTGTTGGTTGATAGGGGATCGGTCTCATATATCAACTGGTTGGCGTTATAAAATAGGAGCTAGTAATCACTTGTTTAATAAAAAAAGTTGTCTAGTTTTACTCCACCCTTCCTAAAAAGCTTTGTGATGATTTCGATAAACATCCGATAACTCCTTGATGTAAGTTATGGAGCCTTTAATGTCGATTTCCTCAAATCCCAGAATAGAATAGAATAGTCCATTATAAGTAATGATTAAAAGCCACTCTAACATTTTATTTTTATTTTGGTCATAAAAAGAAAAAAACCGAAGTCGTAAACCTTCGGTATTCTAGCCCCAGTAATGTTATAGCCTGTCCAAGCGTAATGCTTTATTGAAACACCTCACTGCCAGGATAGTTTATTTAAACAATAGGTTGCAAATATATACAGAGGCAATCAGCCCCGTAACATCCGCACTCAGCCCAGTTATAACGGCGTATTTAAACTTTTTAATCCCAACTGAGCCAAAATAGACGGTCAGTACAAAAAAAGTTGTATCAGTAGTCCCCTGCATTACTGAAGCCAGCCTGCCTATCAGCGAATCCGGACCATATACCCGCATCAATTCAGTTGCCAAGCCTAAAGCACCGCTGCCGGAAAGAGGCCTCATAACAGCCAATGGTAAGACTTCCGGAGGGGCGCCAATAGCAATCATAACCGGCATCATCGCTCTGACCAGATAATCCATGGCTCCTGAGGCTCTAAAGACTGATATAGCTACCATCATTCCAACCAGGAAAGGTATTATTTTTACAGCCGTATAGAACCCTTCTTCCGCGCCTTCCACGAAAGTTTCATATACCGGTATTCTTTTGCAAACGCCATAGACAGGAATCAGCAATAGCAGCAGAGGTATAGCCCAACGGGAGATAGTTGTAAGAATGTTCAAAAGCATTATTTTTTCCTCCCCCAGCGGCTGTGAGTCCGAAACCAGTAATCCAGAGAAACAGCTATAATCATAGCGCAGGTGGTAGCAAAAATGCATGCTCCTACTATCTCGGTGGGATTTGCCGAAGAAAAAGCGAGCCTTATTCCTATAATCGTAGCAGGGATAAGGGTTATGCAGGAAGTATTTAAGGCCATAAACGTGCACATAGCCTCGGAAGCTTCAGGACTGTCGCGGTTTAATTCCTGTAATTCCTGCATAGCCTTCATACCAAAAGGGGTAGCAGCATTACCCAGACCCAGCATGTTAGCACTGAGAGCCAGGCTTTGTATCAAACCTGCCTTTTCGGCAATTTTCATTATACCTAGCCATAAAGCCATTATTCCTATTAAATCAAAGCAAACTTTCACTGCCCCTTTGGCTGCTTCCAATGCTGCTTCAGTTACAACTTCCACATGGCCATTAAGAGCCGCAACCACTATTCCCGAGGCTAGAAGCAAAAACCAAATTAAATTTAACAAAGCTATACCCTCCACACCTCAAACAATTACTGAAGCCTGATGCAAGCGCACTCACGTCCTTTTAGAGAAGCAAGGGGACGTTCTTTTTGCTTTCTTACTTAACCATTTGTCCAAGCAGCGAATAAAAACAATAAATTTTTCAAGCGAGATTATAGTATTTACTATTTTTAATTGCTCTGACGCTTAAATTGCGGTTTGCTCATTGAAAATATCTTTAGAAAAAAGAAGGCCAAACCTCATGCAGAACAGAGTATTCGGCCATACTATGTCGATATTACGCGCTTTACATTACCTTAGATAAATTGGAAGCAAAAAGAACGTCCCCGTGCTTCCGTTCAATGCTGGTTAGAGTACCGCCGTCATCATATTTATAGGTGGTTAAATTTTAAGGGGCAGATAATATTTATCTGCCCTTTAGGTATTACCTCAATTTCAAATACAGAATTCACCGGGAGTAACCCTATTTACAAATTGTCTATGGTCTCTTTTCGGACTTCAAATAACATAAGTATATCATCTTCCAGTTTCTTTGCATTGAAATCTTTTTTTGCCTTTTTACCTAAGAGTCTGATGGAATCAATAATATTCTTTATTATTAGTAATTTTTTCATTCGGTTGTCACTATTAATAAACCTATTATAGTCAATTCGCAAACGGTAATCCGCCTCCTTTTTTTTGTGGCTGAATAACATCCTTTCTTTAAAAAAACCAGCATTCTCCAGGTCCGGTGTTAAATTAACAATGATTGGTATTATACCTAAACTATCTATTTCTGTACCGTACTCATTGCTTTCAAGATTTTTTATTCTAGCTTCAATTTCATTTGATATTTGCGAAAAACTATCGTATGCACCTGAATCAATTTCGCCACTCATAAATATTTCCATTAAAGTTTCTCCCCCTAAATGCTACCAATCGCTTCTATTAAGTCTTGGACGAGTACCGTTAATCCTTTTATATTCAAGTATTTGATTGTGTTGCCAAAAATGCATGTCGTATTTTGTACCGCTAGTTTCAATTTTCATTCTTGCATTATTTTCATTTAGGAATTTTGAAGTGTATCTTCGAGGTCCAAGAGTAGTTTCACCATACTTGAGTATATCTCCTGTAGTTTTATCTCTTAAGGTATAACCAATTGCTTCTTTGGTTGTTTTCAGCGAATTACCATGTATAGGAGAGGCAGCGCACATATTATGAACCAGCACATTTTCGCCAGTAACAAAATAAGTGTGCCAATCTTCAACCTCAAAGTTATAGACCGTCACCGGTTGATCAAAAGACTCCACCTCAATAGCATTGATATCAGCGGTTTCACCGGAACTTAAAACAAGCTTATCTTCCTTAGTCAGTTGTCCTGCTTCAGTCCAGCCTTTGCCTACAACCCAGACTGGATGCGAAGGGGTAGCCTTGATTTCTTCATTGCCTACAAACAGATGAACTAGGGTGCCCGTTTCATTGACAAATATTTCGGTTACTTGCTTGAGCCCTTTTTCTCCGCTATCCGGGTCTTCGGAGTAAACCTCATCTCCAATCTGTATATATTGAATTGGTTTATGCCCATCTTTAGTGTAGATGAGGGTATCGCCGGTAAAGCAAATTGCCGCAGCCGCGTCAGTAGCCTTACTTGCTTTAAATACCGCCTTACCAGCTTTAGCTACCTTGGCAGCTTTGCCAGCATGTGCAGCAGTGGTTAAGGTGCCGGTAGGATCGGCAAAAGAGATAATGTCCAGAGCAATCCAACCTGCCGCAGCAATAGAAGGAGCAGCGATAAAAGAAACTACATCCGCAATTAAGAACGCTATATCCAGCAGCCACTTGCCATCCGGGTCCACATTCATGACCGGGTTGTTTCCGGCGTAATTGTAAGGGTTCAGGCTTAACGGATCAGTGGAGCTGCCTGGTTCCAGATCAACACTTATAAAATTCCCATTGGCCGGACTATAGTATCTTGCTATTAAATAGTATAACCCAGTTTCTGTATCATACCTATAACCCGCATACCTGTAGGGGTTGCTGGCAGCCATAGTTCCGCTGCTGCTTAAGATATTGCCCCAGGCATCATAGGTATAGCTGGCTACAATATTGCCGGTCTGATCGGTAAGATTGGTTACATCACCATGACCATTGTAGTGGTAATAATAGGTCTGGCCAGATTTATACATGCTTAACAGCAGGCCGTTGGCTGAATAGGTGTACAACGCGGTCAGAGCGTTGCTACTATTGGTTTCATAAAGAACATTGATGCTGCTGCCGTCATAGTGATAGTTGGTAACAACTCCGCTTACAGTAGATTTTACCCGGCGGCCTTCCGCGTCATACTCGTACAGGGCAATGGTAGTGCCGGTGGACTTGTTTTTAACTTCGATTAACCGTCCATTGGCATCCCAAGTATATAGCTTGGAACCATCGTCATCTAAATTGCCAACCTCGTCATAATGATAGGATTGCTGGCCATTTACTGTATATATCTGGTTAGCCGCGTTATAGGTATAGCTGGTTGTGCTTATGAGGTTATGGTTAGAATCCTCAATATTTTTTGCAGTACGATTGCCTAGTTCATCGTAAGTGTAAGTGAAATAATTGGTCGATAGGGGATCAGTCTCTGACAATAACTGATTGGCATTGTCATAGGTATATTCGATAACCTTGCCGGTATTGTCAGTTACATTACGCCGATTGCCATTATCATAATAATTATAACTGTAACTGGAGAAGATGTCCCCGTTTGCTTTTGTGTTAATTAGACTAGTCAGCCAGTTAACCTGGTTGTACTGCTTATTGGCAAACGTACTATTGCCGGACTTGACTTGGACCAGGTTGTCCCGCTCATCATAAGTGAAATTGCTGGTTAAGTTATTCTTGACATCCTTAACCTGCAGCAGTTTATCGTTTTTGCTGTAGACATAATTGAAGTCATAAACATCGGCTCCCACTGTAACCTTTTGAGTTAAACGGTTGCTGTTCTTATCATAGGTATTTTCCTGAGTGCTGTTGTCAGGAGCGGTTACTTTGGTCAGACGGTCCAGCCTGTCATAGAAAGATGACCAGGTTTTGCCGGCAATATTATCCTGCACACTGGTGCGATTGCCGTTGGGATCATAGCCAAAGGTATACTTGGTAGTTCCGTCAAAACTGATTTTATTCAGTCGGTTGGCCATGTCATAGGCAAAGCCGACCTTTTTGTTATTGGGATACTCAATGGAAGTAAGATTACCGCCGTCGTCATATTTATAGTTTGTTACCTTATTTAAGGGATCAGTGATACTGGTTAACAGATCTAAGTTGTTAAAACTGTAGCTGGTGGTATTGTAGGTTACAGGTTGAGATTCAGATTTATTTTTATTGATAACCTGGGTACGATTGCCGTTAGCGTCATAACTATATTCGGTCTTAAGGTCTATGCCATTAGGCAGGGTAACGGTCTTCAACTGATTAAGATTGTCATAATCGAAACTGGTGGTGTTATTAAGGGCATCAGTTGAGGTCTTGAGATTACCCACCGCGTCATAGGTAAAGTTACTGCTGTGAAGCAACTGATCAGTTATCCGGGTGACATAGTTGTTGGCTCCTTTGCCGCTTCCATCCGCTGCATTGTACTCATAACTGGTCAGATCGGTCTTGCCCTCTACAAACCGTAAACCGTCAAAATAAGCGGTACCGGTTAGGGGAGCCGATACCAGCACCGGCTTCACGTAGGCAGTACCAGTTGGTAATTGACCCGGGGCTTTATATATCTCCAAATAGGTCCAGTCGTTGCTGGCATTGGGTAAGCGGTTGCTTTGCACTATACCTATTTGATTTTTAGTTGGAGTACTGTTGTCATAACACTGAAGTTCCAAATAAGTTCCGCTGGGGCTGGAAAGGCCGCTGGAGCCGATGAATCCACCATAACTGTAAGACTTACTGTTATCGATGGGTATGAAATAATTAGGTGCATAGACAGCCCAGCCTGAAGGATTGACGACTTTGACACTCTTGGCTCCACCATAAGTGATCGTGCTTTCCCAAGTAAACAATGTCGGGTTTACATTGGACCAATAGTCGGGTACAGTCGAACCACTTTCAAAGCCAGCATTGTCAACAAAATTATAGGTAGAGGCAAAAGCATTTTTCTCAAGCTGCAGATTATCAAAGTAAACCGTTCCGGTGGTAGCCGTAACCGTAACCGCCACTCTAATTTTAGCCGTATTAGCATGGAGGCTGCTCTTGGAAATCGTCAACTGCAGGCGGTTCCACTGATTGGCGGTACCGATACGGTTGCTCTTAACCAGTTCTGGCTGAGGGTTGTTTAGAAGGGTGCCGTTGGCGTCGTAGGCACTAACCTGAAGAAAGGCCGCTTTGGCGGCTTCAACGGTGGTGGCTTTTACATACCCGGTCAGGCTTAAATAGTCATTGGCTCCTACCGGGATGTCATCAGAATTCCCGATGACAACATATGGGTTGTCAGGGCCGCTGACATTACTAATCGTAAAACCTTTTTGGCCGCTGTATGCATCTGTTCCCCAGTTTACTGTGGCAGTGCCGTTAATGGTAGCACTGTCCCATCTATCAGGCCAGGCAGTTCCATTCTCCAAACTGGAATTAACCAATTTATTATCGCCCAGACCCATGAAGTTGGTTTGAGTCATAAGGTTGCCGTTGCTATAGGTACTGTTGCTGAAGGTGCTGTGCGCATCGGATGCATTGGCCGGATTACGCTTATCGTTATAACTGAGCCTTTGGGTCAGATAATTGCCGCTGCTGGCGTTGCCGTCCTTAATCGTAGCCAGGTCATTGCTGCCAGTATAAGTGAAATTGTTGATTATTTTTTCAGCAGTACCATCATCAGTTTTCGATTCTGTGAGATTGCCATTGCCATCATAAGTGTTCTCTAAAGAATAGCTCCAGCCGTTGGCGTTGGCATTGGCGGTTTTCATTTTCGTGAGATTATTATTGGTATCCCATTCATAAGAATTAAGATAATTAAGTCCGGCCGGATCAATTCTAACTGACTCAGCATTGGCATTCACATTATAAGTGTAGGTGGTCTTTTTACCGTTGGCATCATAAAAAGCCGATATCATACCCGACGGATAGTTGTTGTAAGTCATGGGAGCAATAAAATCGGTACTGGTGCTGCCTTCCTGGAATTGCACCGCATCAAACCAGGAGGTTCCGCTGCCGGTTCCATTGGAAACAGCCACCCTTAGTTTTACATACGTGGTTCCTACAGGTAATGCATTGGCAGCCAGCGTCGAGCTAATGCGATTCCAGGCGAAAGTGCCGGCATTATCCATGCGGGCAAATTCACCCAGGCTCTGGTCACTGCTGTTATAGGCATAAAGGGACAGAACAGTATTCTGGGAACCTGAACTCTGCGCTCCTTTAACACTGCCGCTTAAGGTATAGGCTTTAGCGCGGTCAACCGGGATGGGGTCAGATACATAGCTCGAATAATTGCTGGCCTCGGTTATCTTAAAGCTCTTAAACCCGTAAGGAACATCACTGGCCGTCTCCAATGAACTGGTGCCGCTTTGACCACCATTTAACATCCAGAGGTCAGGAACATTGTCAGCATCACCATCTACTTCAAAGTTGGCATTCAAAGCCTTATTTGTAGGATTAATGCTTTGTACCCGGTCATCGGTAGTATAGTAGTAAAAGGTCTTGTGGCCTTTGGGATTGGTTATGGCGATAAGGTTGTGATTGGTATCATATTCATAGTAGCTGGTGACTGCATCGGCGGTGCCATAGGCATTTGTCACCTGAATCAGGTCCCCGGCAGGGCTGTAGAGATATTGGGTCTGATGGCCGGCATAATCGGTTACGTAAGATACCCGGTTATTAGCATCATAAGCTATTGTAGTGACCCTTCCGGATGGATCAGTTATACTGGTAATCTTGGTCCCGGTATAATTATAAGATAGCTTGTCATTGGGATTGGTATTATCACTGCTCGGGTCCTTGATTGAAATAATATTACCGACGTTATTGAAGTTATACTGCAATCCATTTTTTTCGGTAATGGTGTAGGTTCCATCAGGGTTCTTAATCAACGTCAAGTATAATCCGGGAGGAGAAGCGTAGGTCAAATCCGAAAGCTGTTTGAAATAATGTACCGTTCGGTCAGCGTCAAAGTAAGCAATAGGCCCTTTAGCTACCGGCAGGATCTTAACATCCAGTTCAGAATTCCAACCATAGCCAAAGTTTCCGGCACTGTTGCTGGACCTGCTGTTATAGGTGGTGGTTAGGGTAGTTGGAATTCCCCGCCCGGGAACGTTAAGATCGGAATAGGATAGTACTAAGTTGCCGTTGGTAACATTAACATCCCCCGCATAGGTCCAGAAGTCTTCATAACCCAGGGGATTGATATCGTAGTTAATGGTGAGATAGGGTTGATAACTGGTATTATCCGTAGCTGCAAGTTCCCGCATGGTAAGATTCTCGTCTGCATATTTCAATTCTACGCCATAGTTAGCTACGTTTCCGCTATACCAGTCGCTCACCAGACTGGAAACATTAATGTCCCAATTATATGGTGTAGTAGTATTTGATGCGGTATAAGGAGGTTGTTCTGAGCCGCCAATTGAAGGTTGATTAGTCCAAGTTACGGTATTGGCATTCCAATCTCCGTTAATACGATGAGCTTCAACCACTGGCGAGCCAGTAACGTAAATGGTGGTGTTGGTTACTGTTAGGGTAGCACTTGATATGAAAGCACTGCTGGGCAGACTGGGTAATCTAAACCAGTAGAGCGAACGTGTTTTTCCCAAGCTCGTCCCTTTGCCGACGTACATATGTGACCAATTACCGTAATTAGTACTCGGGTTTGTATCGGATACAAAAGTATCACTAGGGTCGAGACCATACACAACAGTGGGATCAAGGAGTACAGGGTAAACCCGGGCCGGGTCGTTTAACCACTCAGGATCTGCCTCTAAATCAAGTATGGTGTTACCCGCAGAATCCTCGTGTATTTTATAGGCGGCGGAAGTTGAATTTAAATCAGCATCGACCAGGAAAGGTTTGTCCAGGTAGAAGATGGGTTTGTCTTGGCCTGTCTTATAAAAAGCAACAGTGCCATCCGGTTGGGGCTTATAAGTAAGATTGGCCATCTTGAGTATGTATGAAAAGGTGGTGGGAACATTGGGACTTTTTAATATGAGTGTTTCTTTCAGCCCGTTGGGTTGTACTTCATAACTAATGTCGGTATCAGTGGTTATATCTTTGTAATCGATTTTATGTCCTTTAACACCTCCTTTGGCTGGCTCCGGCAAAAGACGGTTTGAAGGATAAAGAAGCCTCGTCCTGGGTGAATTTCACGAAACCAGCATTAGCGGTTGGTGTAAGTTCAACATCAAATCGATTGGCCTTGTTGTGGTAGGTTCCATTTGGTGCGAGAACCAAAGTGGAATCAATATCTTGCCATTTACCAGAAGTGTCTTTGTAATGTATCGGATCAATATATATTTTTTCTGTTAATGTCCCATCGGGATTTAAAAATCTTTTTGAAGTTTCAGTCCGATACTGAATCAACTCTTGAGGTTCTGTAACGCTAGGCTTTTCTACCAAGCCGGGTGCTGCTGCAGTCGCAGGTAGTGGGCTAATAGGAATGAACCCGCAGATAATAGAAAGACAAACTATAATACTAATGATTCGTCTTATGTAATCCTTAAGAAAATGATGCACTTTTTATTTCTCTCCTTTTTTAATTGATGCAAGAATAATGTTATGATTTTGGGAACAGATGGGAGCTAGGAGTCATTATTAATAAAATAGAGTTGTCTAAGTTTTATTCCACCCTTCCTAAAAGTTTTTTAATGATTTCGATAAACATCCGATTACTCCTTGATGTAAGTTATGGAGCCTTCAATACCGATTTCCTCAAATCCCAGAATAGAGTAAAATGGTCCATTATAAGTAAGAGCCACTTTTAAATTTTGATCAGAAAAAAGAATACCAAAGGTTCAGTAAACCGATCAAGAGAACCGTTCGAAACCACTGAAAAACACCCAACAATAAATAATAATAATACAATTAAATACCTGCAGAATAGAATCAAAAAACCCCCTTTATGATATAATGGATGTGACGCAAACACCATATCTAAGGGGGCTTTAAGATGCTAAGGACTGGTCCCAAGCAATTAAGTTTATACTCATTATTGTATGATAATATTCCAGAAAATCATATACTCAAAACGATAAATAAAGCCATTGATTTAAAATTTGTGAACAAACTTCTGGAGAGTTCCTACTGCAAATACTATAGCAGACCCGCCAAAGAACCGGAAATGATGCTAAGGATACAGATATTAAAATACCTGTATAACCTGTCTGATGAACAATTGATGCAGGATCTGAACGTGAATCTGGCTTACAAATGGTTTGTAGGGCTTAACCCTGAAGACCATTTGCCTGAAATCAGCTTACTGACCAAATTCCGTACCCAGCGCTTAAAAGATATCAGCATGGATGCCATTATTACCGAGATCGTACAGCAATGTGTAGAAAAAGGCATAATTCAAAGCAACAATGGCATTGTAATAGACACGACCCATATTGAAGCAAATACCATAAAAAAAGTACCCGAGCGTATCATGAAGCAGTTGGCCAAGAATATATTTAAAGCCACTGGGCAGAAAGAATATGAAATACCGGATTATACGCAAATAGAAGATCATGTTGAAGCGAAACAAGTTATGAAGGATTATCTGGAAGATCTGATACAGCAAGTTTGCGACGAAACCTCAGAGGAAGTTGTCCAAGCAACTAAGGAAGCACAGGAGATCTTAGCTAGCGACCTGTTCATAGAACAAAAAGGAATACGTTCACTGGTTGATAAAGATGCCCGAGTAGGCTACAAAAGCAAGACTAAATCGTTTTATGGCTACAAGGCAGAATTATGCCAAACTACCGATGGTAGTTTGATAACCAGCATTATCGTAGAACCCGGGTCCTATGTTGATGGTCGCCAATTTAAAGAATATCTTGAGGGGAGCCGGCAATCCGGGCTGACCGTGACAGGGGTATATGGTGATAAAGCCTACTTCCGCTCCGACATCCTTAACCTAATCAAAGAAAAAGAAGCTGTAGCCTATATACCTGTAAGTGCCAGTGCTTACAAAATTGATGAAAAATTGTATAGCTACAACAAAGACAGTGACCAATGGTTTTGTGTCATGGGAAATGAAACGATAACAGTAAAAAGCAGAACACAGGAACGACAAGGTAAAAAAATGAAGATGTTGGACTATAGCTTTGAGCGTGAGCGCTGTCGCTCTTGTCCACGTCGGACAGAATGCATAGGTAAAAGTAAGAGGATAGCTAAACTATTGACAGTCAGCGTAAATACCCCTGAGTTATATGAGTATAGCCAAAGATCCAAAACTCCGGAATTCCTTGAGGAATACCGAAAGCGAGCGAAAATTGAACCCAAGAATGCAGAGTTAAAAAGATTCCATGGATTAAACCGAGCCAAAGGCTACGGTCTACAAAGTGTCCGCATTCAGGCAAAACTAACAGCCCTGGCGGTAAATTTAAAGCGAATAGCCAAGCTGGTATCCACCTTAAAAGGTTTATATGCACTTGTTTTTAAGCTGTTATATTGTAAGTTGCTGATTAATCGACAATATTATATTAGGGAACAAGCCGAGGCGGTTTAAAAGGGTACTTTATCAGTGGTCTCGAACCGTCCCCCTGATCCTTTTTTAACATACTTCCCTAAATTTATTGATTAGTTCGCAGGACTATGAGACTTAGTTGTAGAAATAAATAATAAAATTTACTTTGCCCGGCTTAGTTGTCGGGCATTACTTTATCACGCAAGTCTTGCACTTGATATAAGAAGCTACGGTAAGGGGAACGATAGACGCTGATAACGCAGACCCTTCGGGCGCGGATTATCGCGGATTGTTTAAAAAAGACACTTAGGCACTTTCTTAGTTAAACAATAAAAAGATCTGCGATGATCATATTAAATCACCCTACAGGTACTACTGATGTTCACTGTCGTTCACCAATAAGGTTGCAGCGATATCAGCGGCTATCGTTCTCTTATGTTGTGTTGTCCATTAAGTTGGTTGGAGGTAAACCATGAAGTCTTTAGTGCTGGCAGAGAAACCCAGTGTTGCTCGGGAGATTGCCCGAGTTTTACATTGTAATCAAAAAAACAAGGGCTTCCTGGAGGGAGCTGACTATGTGATTACCTGGGCGCTCGGACACCTGGTAACACTTGCGGAGCCGGATGATTATGATCAAAAACTAAAATCCTGGCGTATGGAAGATCTCCCTATGCTCCCCGATAAAATGAAATTAAAAGTCATTAAGAATAGTTCTCAGCAGTACCAGGTGGTCAAAAGCTTGATGCAGCGCGGAGATATAAGGGATTTGGTTATAGCTACTGATGCCGGTAGGGAAGGAGAACTGGTAGCCCGCTGGATTATGGCTAAAGCTGCCTGGAAGAAACCCTTCAAACGCCTCTGGATTTCTTCGCAGACAGATGCTGCAATCCGGGAAGGTTTTGCCAGCTTGAAAGCGGGGAGTGCTTATAACAATCTGTATGATGCGGCAGTGTGCAGAGCAGAAGCAGATTGGTTGATTGGACTGAACGTGACCCGTGCTTTGACCTGTAAATTTAATACCCAGTTTACTGCAGGCCGGGTGCAGACACCTACCTTGGCGATGATAGTAAATAGAGAAAAGGAAATTAAGGAATTTAAGCCAATAGACTACTGGACAATCCGTGCTGATTTCGGAGATTTCTTCGGGGATTGGCGGGATAGTAAAGGGCAGGGCCGGATATTTGACCTTAAACGGGCGGAAGAGATCATGGCTAAGACTAACGGTCATCCAGGGGTAATTAGAGAGGTACGCCGGGAGGCTAAAAGCGAGCCCGCACCTCTTGCTTATGATTTGACCGAGTTGCAGAGGGATGCCAACCGTCGTCTGAACTTCTCAGCCCAGAAAACCTTATCGGTTTTACAGAACTTATACCAGGATCACAAACTGGTGACCTACCCGCGCACTGATTCACGTTACATTACCAGGGATATTGTACCTACCCTGCCTGCACGATTAAAAGGAATGGGCGTCGGCCCTTATACAGATATGGTAAGGCCGCTTCTGCAAAAAAAGTTGGCACCGGGTAAGAGGTTGGTCGATGACAGCAAGGTTACAGATCATCATGCCATCATTCCCACCGAAGAACCGTTAAAAATAGAATCTTTAAGCCTGGACGAGAAAAAGCTTTATGACCTGATTGCCAGGAGATTTATTGCTGTATTATATCCTCCTTACCTTTATGATCAGACAACTCTGACTACAGAAGTAAACGGTGAAAGCTTCCACTCGCGGGGTAAAATGGTTAAAGACCCTGGTTGGAGAGCCGTTACAGCCAACATTGCAGAAAGGGAAGAACTCCAGCAGGATATACTGCCGGAGCAGAAATTAACTCGGCAGGAGAAGGGAACCTCAATAAAAGCAAAGAACTGTAAACTAAATAAAGCCAAAACCAGACCTCCAGCCCGTTATACTGAAGCGACGCTGTTAACAGCCATGGAAAGCCCGGGTAAATTTATTGCGGATGAGGAACTGCGTGAGTCCATGAAGGGGAGTGGGTTGGGAACTCCTGCCACCCGTGCTGAGATAATTGAAAAATTGTTAAATACCTTTTACATTGAACGTAGTGGCAAGGAACTGGTGCCCACTTCCAAAGGTATGCAGATAATCCCTCTGGCTCCGGCAGCTCTGAGATCTCCTGAATTAACAGCGCAGTGGGAACAGCACCTGACTGATATCGCCCGAGGAAAGGGCAGTAAAACTGAGTTTATTAACGGTATTCGCCAGAGCGCGAGGGAAATGGTGCAGGGGGTCAGGGATGACTCCAGCGAGTATAAAGCTACGAACGTTACCAAAAGTAAATGTCCCTCCTGTGGTAAAAATATGCTCCTTGTAAATGGCAAGAAAGGCAAAATGCTAATCTGTCCTGATCGGAACTGTGGGCATAGGCAGTCAGAAAAGGAAAATGAATATAGTGGTTTCGGGAATTCAAAAAGAGCCAGCCAAGTTAATCAAAAGTTAATAAACCAATATAGTGACAAGGATGATCTGGGGCAGAACTTGGGAGAGATGCTAAAAGCTGCCATGGAAAAACGTAATAAAAAACCGGACCGCCCCCAATAAGGTATTGTAATAAATATAAACATTGTATACGCTTTAAAATGAGTTGTGGAATATTTTAGGTCTAAGAATAATAAAATGGTATGATCACAAAGCTATTTTGTGCTTGCTTACGCTGAATTTAATTAAGAAATGTAGGGGGTTCGTTATGGCAAAAATTGGAGTACCACGATCCCTAGCCTATTTCATATACTTTCCTTTCTGGAAGACCTTCTTTGAAGAGCTTGGTCATGAGGTCGTGGAATCGTCTCCTACAACGCGTGCTATTATGGATCAGGGAGTCAAAGATACAGTAAGTGATGCCTGTATCCCCATCAAGATCTATCATGGCCACGTAGAAGATCTTATCAACAGGGTGGACTATATTTTTGTTCCTCGTCTAGTCAGTATGAGAAAGTACGGAGATTTTGGAACAGAGACCCTGTGCCCCAAATTCCTGGGACTGCCGGATATGCTCGCTGCGTCCATCAATAACCTTCCGCCGCTGCTTGAAGCTCGCCTGGACCTTAAAAAAGGAAGGTACGAGCTTTATAAGGTTTACCGCAAACTGGGGAAAAGGCTAGGGGCTAATTGCCTCTTAACTCATCGAGCTTTTAGGAGGGCATCCAAAGTACAGAAGGATTATGAGTTGCTGCTGCAGAAAGGAATACTACCTGAATTAGCAATGCAGCAGATTCTCTTTACTCATAATTCAAAAAATGTTGAACCCGTGAGCGAGGGGGACAACCCTATAAGCCTGGCTGTAGTGGGTTACCCTTATACGATTTATGATCCTTACATAAATGTTGGATTATTAGGAGCTTTGGCCAAAGAAGGGGTAAAGGTCTATACCCAGGATATGTTGAGCCAGCGGCAATTAACCGGCCAGTCCTCCAAGCTGGACAAGGATATGTTCTGGTATTTTTCCAACCGGGTAGTGCAGGGGGCTTTATATTTTATGGATGTTAAACCCGTAGATGGAATGATACATATTACCGCCTTTGCCTGTGGGCCGGATTCGGTAGTGGATAAGTTTCTCGAGATTGAAGCCAAAAAGCGCAAAATGCCTTATATGGCTGTAACAATAGATGAACATACCGGTGAAGCCGGGATGAGAACACGTATGGAGGCTTTTCTCGATATGCTGCAATACAGGAGGGCAAAACATGAAAGTTAGCTTTCCCCGCATGGGGTATTCGTATTTAGCTTTCAGGTGGTTAATGGAGGAGATAGGTCTGGAGTGCATTGTACCGCCGGAACCTAACAATGAAACTTTGGATCTGGGAGTACGCTATTCTCCTGAATTTGCCTGTATACCCTTTAAAGTTTTGATGGGAACCTACCTGCAGGCTACAGAAATGGGAGCAGAAGTAATCATAACCTCCGGAGGCTGCGGGCCTTGTCGGGCCGGATATTATTGGGTAATGCATCAGAAACTCCTGGATGAAATTGGATTGAAGACAAAAGTGATTGCCTTTGAAGATCCGATGTGCGGCCTTCGCGATTTCTTCAGCAAATTGAACTTTTTCCGTAAAGCTGGAGGAGTATCAATAAGGCGTTTTACACGGGCCGTGAAGACCGGTTGGGAAAAAGTCAAAGCTTTGGATGATCTCGAAATATTATCATATCAAGTTAGACCTTATGAGGCAGTAAAGGGAGAGACCAGCAAGGCTTTAAAACAGAGCCTGGAACTTATTGATCTGGCTAATGATACAAAAGCGGTACATAAAGCACTAGTGGATGGGGTGCAGATATTGAATGATGTTCCCCGTGCGCAAAACCGTAACCCTTTAAAGGTAGGAATTATAGGCGAAATATATGTATTACTGGAACCTTCTATCAACCAATATATGCAATCCACGCTGGGTGATATGGGAGTCATAGCAGAGCGTTCGATTTATTTGAGCGCCTATACCCGTGAAAATGTCTTCACCCAGGGGGAACAGGATATTCGGCAGGCAGCACGGCCTTACCTTAATGAATCATGTATAGGCGGACACGGGGTAAACAGCATTGGTGAAACGGTTCTATATGCCCGGCATGGTTATGACGGGGTGATTCAACTTGCACCATTTTCTTGTATTCCGGAAATTGTCGCTAGAAGCATCTTGCCCAAGGTTTCAAAGGAACTGGATATTCCGGTGTTGACGTTTTTCCTGGACGAACAGACAAGTAAGGCCGGGGTGGAAACCAGATTGGAAGCCTTTATTGATCTTTTGGAGAAGCGGCGGGAAAGGAAGCAGGGACTAAAGAGTGCTTCACTGATTACACTGCCTGCAGGCAGAGGCATAAACGCACCGGTGCAAAAACTTGGTGCAGCCGCGGATAACTAATAGCTAAGAAGTAATTTATATCTAGTAACAGAAAGGCTGGTTCTATGATTCAAGGTTATCTGGGTATCGATGTAGGATCTGTGAGTACCAAAGTAGTAGTTCTAGATCAGCGGGGTAAAGTATTGTCCAGTCGGTATCTGCGTACTAACGGCCGTCCTATTGAGACTTTACAGCGGGGTATGAGGCTGGTAGGAGCTGAAATTGGAGACCGGGTTCAGATAATGGGCAGCGGAACAACAGGAAGTGCCCGCCATCTAGCTGGATTAATGATTGGGGCTGATGTGGTAAAAAATGAAATCACTGCCCACGCAATAGCAGCCTCAAAAGCTGTTGAGGGAGTACAGACCATCATTGAAATAGGCGGGCAGGATTCCAAAATTATTATAATACGTGACGGGGTAGTCATAGATTTTGGGATGAATACTGTTTGTGCAGCAGGAACGGGTTCTTTTCTGGATCAGCAGGCTTCACGCCTGCAGATTCCGATCGAGGATTTTGGCAGCTATGCCGTCAAGGCGAAGCATCCTGTTAGGATTGCAGGGCGCTGTGCAGTATTCGCTGAGTCTGATATGATACATAAACAACAGTTAGGGCATAGCCTGGAAGATATAGTCGCTGGTCTTTGTGAAGCGTTGGTCAGGAATTATCTTAACAATGTCGGAAAAGGCAAAGAGATACTGGCGCCTATTATATTCCAGGGAGGAGTTGCGGCTAACCTGGGTCTGGTCAGGGCATTCGAAAGTTACCTTAATACTCCGGTTATAGTCCCAAGACACTATGGGGTCATGGGTGCTATTGGGGTGGCTCTTCTGGCCAAGGATGCAGCAGCTAAAAAGGGTAATACAAAATTTAAGGGTTTCGAAGTGAAGGATATGGCTTATCAAACGACCAGTTTTGAGTGTAAAGGCTGCCCAAATGCCTGTGAAGTGGTTCAGTTTTATCAGGAAAAAGAGCTGTTAGCCCGCTGGGGCGATAGGTGTGGAACCTGGGGCGGTGTTTAATTACTAGCAGTAAAAAATTGTAAAATTATTTATGGGAAACCTTGCTAATCGAACTTAATTGTTGTATATTAAAAGGGCCTTGTTCTATAATTCAACCTCCTGACTGGGGTAATTAGGTTCAAGAGTATCTCCCGTATAGGAGGTTAATTAATGTTTGAAGACAAATACCTAACTTGCAGAGATTGTGGTAATGAATTCCTATTCTCAGCTTCTGAGCAGGAATTTTACGCAGAGAAGGGATTCGAAAATGAACCTGCTCGCTGCCCTGCATGCCGGCAAGCACGTAAACAAAGCAGAAATGGCGGCGGCGGCGGAGGATTCCGCTCCAGGGACAATAACCGGCAGCAATTCCCGGCAGTATGTGCGGCTTGTGGCCGGGATACTACCGTACCATTTGAACCTACTGCTGGCAAACCTGTGTACTGCAGAGAATGTTTCCAGCAACGCAGATAAGCTCAAGCTGATTAATTAAAGTAAAAAAACCGGGTCGAGGGACATTCCCTACGACCCGGTTTTATTTTTCTGTTAGCTTTAGCAGGATTCAACCATCTTTAATTCATGGTTTATGCTTATATTCGTGAGATGATCTGTCAACAGTAAAGATAGTACTGCTTCTGCTCCCTGGTTTAGATTTACCCCGTCTTGGGTAAGAGCATCATAACAGCCTCCGCTAGTCTCGTTATAAAGTGAAAGGCCGTGAATATTCTTCCCTCGATACCACTGGTGAGCAAGGTTGGCCAGGTATATATAATCATCTTTTCCCAGATTACAGTAAGCCTCCCAACAGGCGAAGACTATTGATGCTGCATCTACCGGCTGCTGATCAAAAAGTGGGACCTTACCATCCCGATGATACCAACCCTTATTACCAATTATATTCAAGTATCCTTTGCTAAACAAAATATCATTAAGAAAACTTAGCGATTCATGAGCTATTTTTAGGCATTTCTTATCACCGTTGAATGCATAGACACTGAAAAGCGCATGAGGAAGTATTCCATTGCAATAGGTGAGGGAATTCTCGAACCATAGCCAATCGCGGCTTCTAGTCTTATCATAAAGACTAAGTAAAAAACCTGATAATTTATATACTATTTCATGCAGCAGTTTGTCTGTACACGGCATGTTTCCCTTACACAAACCTACCAGGGTATAGGCTATTGCCCTCGGAGAAGTAAAATCAATTACATCTACCAGTTTATTCGCTATAAGCCGGCTAGCCTGAGCTGCCAGGTCCGGCCAATTACTTCGCGTAGCAGCGCTGCATGCCATTATAGCGCGCCCTATACTATCTTCAGAATCAAAAGTAGAAAAATACTTACCGTCCAGTAAAAAGTTGCTCCAGCTTCCATCTGGCCGCTGCGCCTGGGCTAAATAATTTAGAAAAAGGCATGCATAGGGATAACCTTTATTGCCCATATCTATAGCTGCCAATAAAGCACGGGCATTATCATCAAGAGTGTAACCGCTGCGCGGATCCGGCTTCCCGTTGCTGGAGAATTGAAGCATACCGACCTCATCAGTCATCTCCAGGAGATAACTATAGTTTGGCATAACTTAACCTGCTTTCTTCGTGACTTGTTTGATCATTTAGAATCTGCCTGAAAAAATGGCTGTACTGCTTGCCGACATTAGGCCAGGTCCAATTTTCTCCTACTTGCGAAGCCTCTTTCTGAAGCGTTTTTTGCAGCTGATGATCATCCAGTATTTCTGCCATTAAGGCTGCCAGTTCCTGCGGTTCGGTTCCCTTGGATAAAAGCCCTCGTCCCCCCATTAAGACTTCACTGGCATATGCGTAGGGGGTTGATACAATAGCTCGCCCGCAGCCCATAGCAAAGGCCATAGTTCCGCTAACAGCCTGATCCAGATTGGGATAAGGACTCAGGTAAATATCAGTCATATAGAGGTATTCGCCAAGTTCCTTGTCGCTTAAATATTTATTAATGAATATAACATTCTCTTTTATATCCAGTTCCGATACCAGATTAATGAGCATTTGCCGATATTTTTCGCCTTCGTATTTCTGAAGCATGGGATGGGTTTGCCCCAGAATCAAATACCGGACAGACGGATGCTGGGGAACAATATTTGCAATAGCCTGAATCCCTAGCTCAAGGCCTTTACCAGGTCCTATCAGACCAAAAGTACTGACTACTTTGCAGTCGATTAAATGGTGTTTCTGTTTCAGCTTATTTTGGGGATAACGCTTAAATTCCGGTACACCATGGGCAATTACAGTTATCAATTCCGGAGGTGCTTCATATAGGTCGATAAGCAGCTGGGAAGATTGTCTGGTCATACATACGATACCTGCGGCTCGTTGACACAAATCATTAAGGATTTGCTTTTGGCGTTTTGATGGCCTTGGAAGTACCGTATGGGTAATTACTATAAACGGTTTGTGGAGTAATTTGACCAATTCCAGGATGTATTCCCCATCTTCGCCGCCATAAATACCATATTCATGTTGTATTATTAATAAATCGACCTGTGGGTTTGCATTTATGGAGGCAGCGGCCTTGATATAATCCTGTTTATGATGCTGTTTCAAATTAAGCATTACTTCGTCCGGGTAGCGGTAAGAAGAATCATCATCGGATACCGTTAACACCTGTACTTTATGTCCCTGCATGAGTAAACTGTTGCGCAGATCCATCGAGAAGGTAGCAATGCCACATTGTTTGGGAGGGTAGGTTCCGAGATTAAGTATTGACATACATATACACTCCTTTAATGTGTAGTCCGCCTTAACGTATATCCTATATTTTTTCCCGCCATGACCACTGCTTATACTTACGGCAAAATTATTTTTATAATTGGGCGGGTAACGGAAAGCCAATCTGTTTCATGTACGAAAAGAGGACCTCTTTAATTTCATCCCGTGCTTCCGGTGTATTTCCTTCACAACGGAATATAATTTCCGGACCGGTATTTGAAGCTCGAACCAGCCCCCAGCCGTTAGGAAAGATAATTCTGGCTCCATCAATATCAATTACTTCATATTGAGCCCTAAAATGCTGGAGCATTTGGTCAACTATCTTAAATTTCTCGGTGTCGGTGCTGGGCAGGCGAATTTCCGGGGTAGAATAATACCGGGGAATATTACTCAGCATCTCAGTAATAGTCATGTTACTCTTGGATAAGAGGGATATAAGTCGTGCGCCAGCGTATAACGCATCATCGAAACCGTAATAATCATCAGCAAAAAATATATGACCTGACATTTCACCGGTAAATACTGCATTAATCTCTTTCATCTTGGCTTTAATCAGGGAATGACCGGTTTTATAAATTATCGGAACTCCACCCAAACGTTCAATTTCGTCAATTAAACTCTGGGAACACTTTACTTCTACGATACATTGAGTACCGGGATAGCGGGGCAGAATATCCCGCCAGAATAAGATCATCAGCATATCGCCCCAGATGAGATTTCCTTCCCGATCTACAACACCAATTCTGTCACCGTCTCCATCGATTCCGATACCGATGTCTGCATTTTGCTTCTTAACTTCAGCAATTAGGTCCTGCATATTTTTGGGATTTACGGGGTCAGGATGGTGATTTGGGAAACTGGGGTCAGACTCGCAATACAGTTCGGTTACATCACAGCCCAGTCTGCGGTACAAATTCCCCGCAAACAAGGAAGCGGTTCCATTTCCGCAATCAACTACAATTTTAAGCTTGTTAGAGTCCAGCTTAATTTTACCCAGGATCATATTTATGTAATCTTCAGTTATATCAAAATGGCTTAGAGAACCGGGTTCACCCGTTATAAAATGCTTCGCTTCTACCAGCTTGCGTATATCCTGAATCTGTTCACCATAAATAGTTGATTCTCCCATTAATATTTTGCAGCCATTATATTCAGCAGGATTATGACTGGCAGTTATCATCATACCTGCCAACACATTTAGATGTTTTGATGCAAAATAGAACATAGGGGTAACTACCAAACCGAGGTCTATTACATCGCAGCCAGAATTCAGCAGGGCACTAACTACCAGGTCGCGGAGACGCGGTGAAGATTGGCGGTTGTCTCTTCCAATCAGCATCTTGGTGTAGCCATGTTGACGAGCATAAGCGGCAAAAGCCCGAGCTATATCGCTCATCATATTCTCAGTAAGCTCTTTATCAACTATTCCACGTATATCATACTGGCGAAAAATATGTTGAATTTCCATCATCCCCCTCTTATTAATTAATTAGGTAAATTATCACAATTAGTATACTTTAATTCAAGCGCTTGCTTACAACAAATCATGCCGCTCGTTTTCCTGTAAAAGCTCTACTAAGTGGCGTACATCCTGAGTCCGTTCCCGGTTGGCTACCAGTACAATATCATCAGTTTCCACCACAAGCAAATTATCTACTCCGAACAGTACCACTGTTTTCCCGGCTTGTTTTAACAGGCAATCCCTGCTCTCTATTACTACTGTATCATGACCTATACAAATATTGTGGCTTTCATCCTCATCTGCCAGTTCAACCAGGGCATTCCAGTTGCCCAGATCACACCAGCCAAAATTGCTTTCTACAACCGCCATACGGTCACTTTTTTCTGCAATCCCATAATCCAAACTTATATTAGGAAGACAGGGATAAGATTGAACATATTGTTCATAACCATTTAACATCTGAAAGTGTATCCCGGGCAGATGCCGGGCGAATTCATCCCGTAAGGTCTTAACCTTACCTATATAAATGCCGGAATTCCACACATATCGGCCTGTGTCTAAATAGGACTGCGCAGTTTGCATGTCAGGTTTTTCGCGAAACGAATCAACTCCGAATACATCAGGTATTTCGCCAATTTCCCATTTGCTTTTTTCAATATACCCAAAACCAGTTTCAGGACGGCTGGGTGCAACTCCTATTGTAGCAATTCGATTCTGGTTAGCTGCGAGAACAGCCTTTTGTATGCTGTTGCTGAATGAATCCTCGTCCAGAACGTGATGGTCAGATGGGAAAATACCTATAACTGAATCATCCTCATCCACGCCGCATCTAGCCAAAGCCAAGCCTACAGCCGGTGCGGTATTTTTACCTTCCGGTTCACTCAATATTTCAATCATTTCAGCATCGTTTCGGTTTTGAACCAGTTTTTCAATATCCGCCACAAGTTCGTCATTGGTTATAATCATCAGCCGGTTGGTCCCTGCTTTAACCAGACGATCAATGGTGTGATCCAACATAGTCTTATTTGCGACAAACTTACAGAGTTGTTTAGGATGGGTTCGGCGGCTTTCAGGCCACAAACGAAGACCTTTTCCACCGGCCAAAACTACCGATATCATTATACATACCCCCATTATGAACACAAGGCTATTTTATGCTTTAGAATTATTTTTCATTCCCTGACTGCACCGGTATATAGATGGAAAATGATGTTAACCCATACCGGCCATCCCTAATATAGCACATAATAACAGATAATGGAAAAAATGTAATAAATATATAGCGTGAAGGAGTTTTAGTGGGGATATAATCAGCAGGGATCAGAGTGTAGATAAAGTCAGACCGAGCAAAAAAATTCAAGAGCAAGGCATTAATAAAAGCCTGTGATTGAGGCGTACATAGGTACGGCGATTGAACGGGGTTTTGTTAATAACGCAGCTATTGGGTATTTTTGACGGTTTGAGCCCAGCTGATATTTAATCAGCTGGGCTTGATGAGGCAAATGGACCGGTCATCTTATCTGGCTTGGGGCCGTAGAACTGGTAGTAATTACATTGAATACGCCCATTATAAAGCTTGCGTTTTTTATCAGCCTTAACGTTAAAAAACTTTTCAAATAAAGGATGGGAACTGATGATATAAAAAGACCAGGTATTAAGGTTTTTAAAGACAGACCCCATGAGGCGGTACAGTTTCTCGACTTCAGCTTTTTCCGATAGTCGTTCACCATAAGGGGGATTGGTTATTAAATACCCATATCGGTATTGGGAGCGTAAATCACTAACTGACTGACGCTGAAAGGATAATAACTTATCCAAGCCAGCTTGCCCCGCATGATAACGGGCAAGTTCCAGGACAGTTCCATCAATATCAAATCCCATTATACCCAGGGGTTGATTATGAAGAATAGAATCTCGGGCTTCTTCACGAGCCTTCTGCCATAGCTTCAAGGGGAGCTGCGGCCATTTTTCAGATGCAAAAGCCCGGTTTATACCGGGGGCTATGTTGCGGCCAATTAATCCAGCTTCAATGGGAATGGTACCTGAACCACAGAATGGATCAATAAGAGCCCGGTCAGCCCTCCAGCGGCTTAGATAAATAAGCGCTGCGGCCAGGGTTTCCTTTAAAGGTGCTTCACCAGCTAACTTACGGTATCCTCTCTTATGCAGCCCTGCCCCGCTGGTGTCAATCGTAAGGGTGGCCAAATTCTTTAGCAGGGCTACTTGGACTTTATATCGGGGACCGGTTTCTTTAAACCAGTGTTGAGGGTATTTCTGTTTCATTTTCTCTACGATTGCTTTCTTTACGATGGCCTGGCAATCGGATACACTGAAAAGCTGGGATTGAATTGACTTTCCTTCTACGGGGAATTCGCCTGTTTCAGGAATCCAATCTGCCCATGAGAGGGCCTTGGTTTTTTCAAAAAGTTCTTCGAAGGTATATGCTTCAAATTCACCTATTTTAAGCAATATTCGGTCAGCACAACGGAGCCATAGATTACACCGAGCTACCGCATCAGCTCCTGCCTGAAACGAAACCCGTCCGTTTTCTATGCGTAGGTTCTCATAACCCAATTTTTTTAACTCATTAGCTACTACCGCTTCTAAACCAAAAGCAGATGTAGCAATTAATTCGATTTTGTTCATTAAATACCCGCTCTTTTCAAAAACTTATCGGCTATCTCAGATAACATTCAGAAGCCTTTTGGTGTGGCGAATTTAACACAGGTTAAGAAAGTGGTAACTAAGGCTCAAGACTCCTATAATAGTACTATATTTTTTTGCACATAGCTAATTAGTGCAAGGTGTGTTTTTGATTTTTAAATGGGAGGTATTTATGGGTCAGGCAGCTCTCAAAAAATGTAATAGTTATATGAAGGAAGAAGTCAAAATTGCAATTACCGAAGTTATAGAACTCCTGGGCGGAATCGGAAAGTGGGTAAAACCTGGTTCGAAGGTTTTGATCAAACCCAATATCTTATCAGCGCGGACTCCTGATGCAGCAGTTACCACTCATCCGGAAATAGTCAGGGCGATTATAGAGCTTGTCCAGAAGGCTGGGGGGATTGCATCAGTCGGGGACAGTTCTGGAGGTGTCATTGTTGGTTCAAGTCCTACGGCTAGATCTTTGGCAGTCAGTGGAATTGAAAAGGTATGTCAGGAGACGGGAAGCCGGTGTATTAACTTTGATTCCTTCGGGGTAGAGACGGTTAAACTGTCTCATGGATGTTTTTTACAGGAAATCTATGTGGCAAGACCGGTGCTGGAAGCTGACTTAATTATTAACCTTCCTAAGTTAAAAACCCATACTGCCACAACCTTTAGCGGAGCATTAAAAAATACCTTTGGGGTCGTACCCGGAGCCAGTAA
>Ga0074193_1000837_pt1 | contig 45553 bp, 58 predicted proteins | sample EPASupsiteHSE605_FD_64523 | JGI IMG/M metagenome (GOLD analysis project Ga0074193, IMG submission 64523) | Bioremediated contaminated groundwater from EPA Superfund site, New Mexico - Sample HSE6-05 | ecosystem: Environmental > Aquatic > Deep subsurface > Groundwater > Contaminated ...
TCGAAGTTCAATATCCTGGGCTTAACTAAGATATAATCATTAAATTAATACAATCTTATTGTGCCCGATTTGTAACTCCCATAATCCTCCCCCCAATCACATAAACCAACTTCCAAGTAAAGTATATTAACTTTTTCTTTTTGGTGTAGGTTAATCTTAAAAATATTAAACATTTAAATATTAGTAATATTAATATTTTATTTGAAGGATCCTCTTCACCAATACTTGGGATGCTGCACCTTGCACTACCCCAACCCCGGTGCAGCTGGTGTCATGAGGATCCTACTTTTTTTCTAGGGAATTCATGATTAAGGTGCTCCCACAAAAATCGCCAGATATGATTAACTTAATTGACATTAGTCAATTGTACACTCATAATATCATTCTTACCACAATAATTAAAAAATTAGTAATAAAAACTAATTGGATATTTACATTATTCATATTAATCCAAATATTATTATAATGTGGGAATGAAAATCTATATTTATACTAAAATTGATCTGTGTTGCCCTACAACTACGGAACTATTATTTGTTGATGATATTAAAAGGCGATTTTATGAAAATAAACGGCTATACAATTAAAGAGCAAATTGGAAATGGTGGTTTTTCTAAAGTATACAACTGTGAAAATTCCGAAGGCAATAATTTTGCTATCAAAGTACCCGAAATCTCTGGATTATTGGATGAAGAACGTTTTAAACGTGAAATTAGAATGAATGCAACACTTGATCATGAAAATACGATGCCAATTTGTGATGTCAATCTTGAAGAATTACCTTATTTTTTCACAATGCCACTTGGGAAAATGAATCTAGAGGAATATATAAATAATAATAATTTAAATTATAATGATAATAAAGAAGAATTGATAGGAATAATTAATAGTATTGCGAGTGGTTTAGAACATGCACACGATAAGGGTGTTATTCATCGGGATTTAAAACCACAGAATATTATTATTTTTGAAAATGATGGAGATATTGTCCCGAAAATCTGTGATTTTGGGGCAGGTAGATTTTCTTTGAGAGACACAACTGTACTCACTCGAACTGGACATAGTATTTATTCTCCAGATTATTGTGCACCTGAGCAGCGTAAAGAATTTAGAGAATTGGATGAACGTGCTGATATTTATTCTTTGGGTAAAATCATTTATAGAATAGTTACTGGGAATAACCCTTTGGATTATGATTTATCAGACATACCTCATGAATATTCATATATTATTTCTAAAGCTTGTAAGAGAATCCCTGAAAATAGATATCAAGATGCTCCAGGGTTAATTGCGGATTTAAATTTGTTTCCTATCTTATTTAATAAAGATCCTCTTAAACTGATCGAAGATGAAGTTGAACGAATTGAAAATTCTGGTGATTATAGTAAAGATAATATCGAGTACTTAGCTAAGGTGCTGTCTATCAACACAGATGACAAAGTGTTAGATTATCTTCCAAATTTGCCTGACGGAATTTTAAGAAGTTTATTAACTTATTATAATGAACTTTTTTATTTATCTCTAATAAGTTTGGATAAGAAAATTAAAAATACTTACTTTATCCCTAATGGATATGCTGATAGTATGTCTGATTTTTTTAGGAAAATATCAGATTACAGGGTTTCTACGGAGATTAAATGTCTGATGATAAAAATATTATCCGAATTAATTGATTCAGCTGGCCAATATTCTTCTGTGGGAAGCTTTACATATATTATCGAGGAAAATACCCAAATTAGTGAATTAATGAAATTAGCCAAAGAAATATTGGAAAAGAGCGATGACAGAAGGTTTTTAGAACAGTTTTTTAAACCTGAAACTAAAAGAAAAATGGACAACATTTAATTTTTTTAATAATTCCCAAAAAATTCATTTTTTTAATATTTCAAAGATTCTGATTAATTCCTCTTTGATTTTTGTAATTATTTATTTTTTAAATTACTTCTCAAATGCTCTTCACCATAACAGCAATGACTATTCTCAGATATAGTAATTCACCCACAAGATGGGAGGTTTGATACTATATGAGAGCAAGTCAAGGGATACCACACGGCCCCAAAGCAAGACTATACCATCCTGAATTATTCCAGGACCATGAAGAAGTCATTGTTTATGAGCGTGAAGAGTTCAGGAGAAATTTCACTGGCATGCGGGGTTATATAAAAGATATCTTCTTGATGTATCTGCAGTTGGACCATGAGAACGATTACATGTTACTGGGACAATGGCCACGGATCATGGATAGGATCCACATCATCAACATAGAATTAGACTCATTTTTCAGTGAAAGACCAGTACAATGCTGTCTAGATACATACATGCATAGTCCAGTTAATGCCACTAATCATGAAATACGTGATTCTGTAAAGATCCCTCAAATAGAATCGATGAGTCTGGACTGGTTGTAAGATTCCATGGGTGACTGGTTAAGATGAGGCATAGTTATGGTACAGTTGACCGGAGAAACATCCTACTTTACAAACCACAACTTTTCCGCCGCACAGATGACCTTCTAATTTTTCCCTCCAGGGACCTGCAGAAATGGCACAGTGAAATAATTGAATATATCGATGGACTTTTTCAAATCAATGCTCAAACAGACACTGTAACAATTGAAGACATTAACTTAGCGTTTGGTTTATTAACAGAGATAGACAGCGAGCTAGCAAGACTGTTCGACCTCAAGAAAGAAATGGATTTCTCCTACCAGTATGTTTCACAGATGGATCCTAAGTATAAGAGACGGGGTTCACAGCTTTATGGAAGAGATATGTACCATGTTGATAGAAAGGTTCTGAGAATCACTCCCCAGATGAAATACCAACATCAAATGGAGATATTGAAATATGCTCACTGGCTTTGGGCTCAAAAAGACAACCCAGCAATTCTTAAAGTAAAGAAAAGATGACAACCAAGAAATTCATTCTACTGGACGTTGATTACGTCACCAGGAACCATAAACCAACAATACGATTATTTGGTAAACTCTTAGGCGATAATGATCAAAAACACATAATAGCATTGGATAATAATTTTAAACCTTACTTTTATGTTATTCCTTCTGATATTGATTTATGTATCCATGAATTAGGGGATTTAGAACTCCAGATAGTGGAAAGAGTCTATAAAAAAGATATGGGAAAAATAAAAGAAGTCCTGAAGATAACCTACAATAATCCAAGAGACATAACTAAACTAAAAGAAAAAATACTCGAACATTCATCAGTACAGGAAATTAGAGAGTATGATATTCCCTTTGAACGCAGATATCTGATAGATAAACGATTATCACCAATGAATGGAGTAATAGTACAAGGAAAGGTTCTATCAACTAATCCTTCAATCTGCATATTCAAAGTAGAAGATCATCCTAAACATCTGGAAATAAGTTTACCAAGGCTATTACCAGAGCTCAAGTATTTGAGTTTTAATATCGAAGTCCATACACCTAATGGCATACCCCAGGCAAGCACAGACCCGATCGTAATGATTAGCATATCCACCAACCAGGGATTGGAAAAAATATATTCAACCCAAAAATCTTCATCTGATTTTGTAAGAACAGTTCTAAATGAAGAGGAATTAATAAAGAAGTTTGTTGAAGTAATTAAATCTGAAAATCCAGACATAATTGTGGGTTACAACTCAGACACTTTTGATTTCCCTTATATTAAAGAAAGAGCTGATCGATTGGGCATATCACTAAATCTGGGACTTGATGGGTCAAAAATGAAGTTGATAACCGTTCCTAAAAAAGCAGCAATGATCAAAGGACGGATTCATATTGATCTCTACAGGATTGTCCGCCGACATCTTCAATTAAACAGCCACACAATTGGAAACGTTTATAAAGAACTTTTCGGAATTGATAAAAATGATATTCCAGCATTGGAGATTTTCAATAGCTGGAACAAAGACAAAAAGAGAGAGGCAATATTCAGATACTCCATAGAAGATTCAAAAGCCATTATTCAAATTGGAGTTCGGATGTTGCCTATGGGTATTGAACTTGCTCGAATTGTGGGACAAACATTATTTGACATAGTCCGGCGAGGAACCGGAACACAGGTAAAATGGCACTTAATCCGAAAAGCCCATGAATTTAACCACATCCTACCAAACGAACCAGGAAAATTTGAAAGAAACGTTGTAGGAGGACACGTAATAGAACCAACACAAGGCTTACATGAAAATATTTGCTATTTTGATTACAGAAGCCTTTACCCAAGCATAATCATAGCAAAAAATATTTCCCCAGAAACCCTCTGCCAAAATGGTGACGAAAAAACCTGCCACATTGCACCTGAATTCGGATACAAATTCAAAAAAGAACCCACAGGCTTCATCCCCACCATTACATCCCAAATTCTAAATGAACGGATACGCATTAAGTCAAAGATGAAAGAAACCACAGATCCAGAAGAAAAACAAATCCTAAACTTCAGACAGGAAGCACTAAAAACACTAATCTCCACAATCTACGGACTTTACAATCACCCCCAATATCGATGGTACTGCGTAGAAGCATCAGAAGCCATAACAGCATGGGGGAAAGATTTTCTAATGAAAGCCATGAAAAGCGCTGAAAACCACGGTTTCAAACCAGTTTACGCAGACACAGATGGATTCTTTGTGACATACAAGAAATAATAAATTATTTTACCAAGATGGATTTTAGTATCAGGTCAAATCCAGGCCTATCCTCCTCATAATTCGTTGTGGTTAACCAAATATTGTATAAATTATCACCTTTAACAAAGTATACATCAACTCTCATTGAATAAAATTTTCCTTGTTTAATATACCCTATTGGAGTATATTCAATCCCATTTTCTCCTGCAATTAACATTTTTTTGGTTTCGTATGCTCCAAGCCTATTTTTACGTATATCATTAATCACAGAATCCATGGTAGCCAGGATAACTGGTTCTTCTGAAGCATACTCCCCTATAGACAGTTTATCTACTCCAGCATTAAAAGTTACTGGCCCACTATTACCTGTTCCTAATGTAAGAAATCCTTTAGGATTTAATTTCCAGTTTTTAGGATAATCAAAACTTATTTCCTCAGTCGAATACTTATTTTTTCCCATTTTAACCACTTCTAAATTCGTATTAAAAAAAAAATATTCAATTATGGGCTTCGTCTTTGACTTATTACATAGTCACATTTTGGACATTCACATCCTGAACCCACACTACTTAACGATTCGGTACAATTAACCACACCATAATAACCACATCTTGGACATTTTAATATTTGTTTACTCATAACTAAATCACCCCTAATAATAGGTAATTAGGTGACTTGTATAAATTAATTTCTTATTCGATTAAGTGATTAAAGATAAAAAAATCCCTACACAGAAATAATATCTGTATAGGGAATTACCAAATGCTCCATTGGTAAAAATTCAATTCTTTTTTACGTTATTCATAGATTATATGTAGGCTCTTAAATCCTGTTTTCAAGTTTATAGCATCAATCACGTACTGGTCAGCCTCCCATTTTTCGGATTCTTCAACCCAGTACGGATCATTGATACGGGAGTAACCTGGTTTGAATCCAATGTAGGGGACATAGTGACCTACCTGGCTGTTGGCCCAGCTGAATCCTTTTTCATTAACATGTAGACAGACTGGTATCCCTTTCCTGATGTATTCTTTGAGGCCATTTATTCCTCCAACATCACTGAGATAGAGGTTTTTGTATTTGAAGTTCCGTCCGAACTTCTTATTCACATAGTCCACGGCTACTTTAATCTGACTTGGACCGGTTCCACTGCAACCTGATCCTGATGTTTTAGTATCTGATGTTCCCATGGCCGTGGCCAGCTGTTGTTCAGTAACTGGAACACCATAATAACTGAATATCATGAAGAGAGTGGATGGGCAGCAGCGGCATTTATCATCCTGCCTGTCATGAGGAACGTTCAGGCGGACTTCTTGACCCTGTACGGTGACTGGTGGGCTGCCTGTCCATTTCTTTATGGTTGCATAGTTGGGGAGGTATCCTTTATTTTTGTACCAGGTAAGGATCCTGGCGTAGGCATATATGAGGGTCTGCCATGGAACATTACCAAGGCCACATAGACCATACCCAGGGATCCTTGCATTGGCCTCAGCATGTTCTTGGATCCTCTTGGCCATGTCCAGATAATCATATTTATAGAAGTCTCCAGGGGTGAGGTTCTCCAGAGTTTCAGTGGCCACATTGACTCTTCGAAGTTCCAGTGGATCTTTAACATTTTTGTCAATGTTCTGTACGGCCCTGATGGCCAGGTCAAGATATTGACTCATCAGAATACTTTGTCCTGCAACATTAGCAGTACTGTCTAATCGGTTGTAGATTTCTACACTGTTTTTAACACCTTCACTGGTGTTTAATATGTCTTTTAGTTCAAAACTTGTCATAATATTTCCTCCTTTGAGAGCTTACGCTAACATTGTTTTTAAGAAAATTTGAAAAAAAAGAATTTTATGAATTATTTTCATTTATCTATGGTGAGACATGTTCTACTTTAACATAATCCACAAGGAAATTTATTCCAGAAGGTGCAGCGGGATGGTTCACTAAATATAATGTGTTATATCCTAAGTCGGTAACGTCTTTAGAAATCGTATATTCTGTGGGGTCTTCATCTATTGTCAATGTCATTCCGCTGTTTGTTATTATTATATGTAAATCATGAAAATTCCCATCAGCAATGTTTGGAATTGGTGTTACAGTTTCATTACCATCATAATAGGTTATTTGACACTGACCAGTTCGATGATGCAAATTAAAAGCTTCATTAATCCCACTATTTAGTCCAAAAGTCAAACCTACCCAATATACTGAGGAATTGTTTCCACTCCATTTTACTCTTGCTTCAATTTCAACTGGTAATTCTTGTAAAGCTACTGCCTGTTGCAAATAACGCATTGGCGGTATTGTAACAATTCCTCCAGAATATATTGGTGGATCAGAATTACCCCACTGATCAAGAGAGTTCCATTTACTCCCATTGTCCATATTGTCTTCAAAATACAAGGGCTCTGGTTCTGGAATAATAATTTTTGAATTCAAATCATCAATAAATGCTAAACCAAACGAAAACTCCGAAGAAATATAATATTCCGAATTACCACCTTGATAAAATAAAATCAAGTTGCCATTCAGGTCGTAAATATAAGGTGTTGCTATATGGTTATAGTCGAATGCATTGGGGTCGCTACTTTTTTGCAATAAGGGTACGGATGACTTAACAAATGGACCCAATGGTGTTTCTCCTTTTACGATTCCAGCAGACCAAAAACTTCCATTATAACCCTCGTATAAAATAAAAATGTTTGTTCCGTCATAAAAAACAGTTTTATCTTCTATTAGGGTGCTATCATATCCACCAGAAGTTAGAGTATAACATAATCCTTCTTTTGTCCAGTTTATTCCATTAGGCGAACTGGCAACTTTATGCCTAACTGGATGAGTGAAATTTGTGTCAAAATCAGTATAATACATGTAAAATGTATCATCAATTTTGGTTACAAAGGGCAAGCCTATTAGTGTGTCTTCTTCTCCTGGTGTTAATATGGGATTTGATGGATGAGGAGTGAAATTAATGCCATCTGTTGATGTCGCTAAATATGCGTTCGTTGCGGGTTCAGAACCATAATAAAGATAATATAAATCATCAACTTTGAATATATTCCCCATTCTTATCCCAGTTGATCCTTCCGGAACGCCAGCATTTTCATAAGCAAAAACAGGGTTGTTCCACTCGGTATGATAATTCCACTTAGTTAAATCTTTGTTACAAACAGCATAAGTGAATCCTATTCCTCCATGTATTTGATAATATAACCTTAGTTCATCATCAATGCTAATTAGCCTAGGATGACCGAAATTTATTCCCTCTTCTCGAAGAATTGGATTGTTTGGAGTTATACGCATTTCTCCGTTTTCATTTGTCTCATAAGCTATTATTTGATTAGTTTTTATTGAGTAACCACTAATTAGATTACTAGCAATTAGAGTAACCGCATAGATTCCGGGGTTGTTATATATGTGTGAAGGGGTTTCTTCTTCGCTTATATATCCATCTCCGAAATCCCAAAAATAATTGTCCACATTGTCGGAAAGATTTGTAAAAACAACAGTCAAAGGGGCGCTTCCTACTTGGACATCTGCACTAAAATCAACATTGATGGGGGAAGAACCCCTTCCTCTGTTTTTATATCCTTTTATTTCGATGTTAGCACCGTAAGGCATAGTTTCACCCGCTCAGTTCTATTATAAAAGACGACCCTGGAGTGATAGTAATAGATGTAACCTTATCAAAACGGTTACAATATTCATCATGTCCCCTGTTATCTCCAGTTGCTGCTACAGGAATATTGAACTCTTCATTGATTTCCATTGCAAGAGCATTACCATTGTTTACTATGTAAACTTGATTTACACCTTCAGGAACTGTTAAAACACCTGTTGTGTTATTATATTCTGAGTTTTCCTGAGTATATCTGGCTTTGAGATTATTGTTAATTACTACAAAAATCCCCGCATTGTTTCCTTTAACTCGTCTATTATCTCCATGACCCTCATCTGCTTCTTTATTCCAGTATTCCATGATTCTTTCCTCCTTTTTATAGAGCTATCGCTAATCGTTCAACAAATTTCAAAATAGAATCAAATATTTAAGCAATCACTAAATCAACGAGTTTAACTAATTCTACTGTACCATAGAACGTGTTTGATGCTGTATTTTTGAAAGTTATGCTTGTTATATTAGTAGAATTGTTATTCCAAAATCCAGAGAAATTGTTAAATCCGGATTGAGATAAAGAAGCATAGAATGAGGAATCCCCTCTCACAAACCGTGGACTACCTGTTAGTGCCCAGATATCCATTTTTCCATTAAGCCAATTCACCGCATTCCATTTTGTTTCCCCAACCCGTAGCACCTGTTCACTTAAAGTAGCAGGGTCTTCTATCACAGACCCATTATTATCGATAGATGTTTTAACTTGGCTTGAATAGTTGTAAGCCGTATCTCCATTGAATTGTAGAATAAACGAGATGTCGCCAGTTCCGTTTTTATAAATATTGTATTTTAACTGGTATTCTCCATCACTGTTCCCGTTCAAGCCTGTGAATGTTACAAATGATACTGGGCTTCCTATGGGGATTACTCGGCGGTCGATTACCTTTGGAATTCTGAGTGTTCCACTTTTCTCACTCAGAGGGAGATAATCATTATCTATTGTTCCATCTGCACGTGCTTTCACTATCGCATTGGCCGTTCCGCCAGTAGCTGAGGGGTTCACCCCATCCAGGAGGTCTGCATCCAAACCAGAACCGGCTCCGTCAACAGTTTTTATTTTAGTCAGAACGTCAGCAGCAGTATATGAACTGGCAGGGAGATAATAAGCTCCTTCCTGCCCATCCAGGAGGTCTGCATTTAGGCCACTGTTAGGGCCATGGACAGTTTTAAGTTTAGTTAAAATATCAGCAGCTGTATAAACCGATGCAGTTAACTTTGCATTAATTGCGCTTTCAATTGCACTGTAATGTATACCATCCAGTGTATCTGCATCAAGGCCACTACTAGGTCCATCCACTGCCTTGATTTTTGTCAGTATATCTGCTGCTGTATATGTAGCAGCATCTAATTTCAAGGCCAAATTAGAGTTTATTGTTGCCAGGTCCACGGTGTCAAGAATCCGGGTCCAGCTGTACCAACTTCCATTATACGTCCTGACATAGACATTGTGTGATGAGTCATATGATGTGTATTTTTGATACACCATTGATCCATCCTGGATGACCTCTAACATTCCTGCCAGAGCCACAGGATAGTTGGTACCGCTTCCAGCATTGGCTGTGCTAGGTTGATGATATAAACCAGTAGCAGTATAAGAATTGAGATTTGTACCTGCAGGGATAATAGTTCCAAGGGCTAGTATCTTTGCTAGTTCAACTCCATCCAGGAGATCTGCGTTAAGGCCACTGCCCGGGCCATGAACAGTTTTAAGTTTAGTTAAAATATCAGCAGCATTGTATGTAGAGGCCTGGAGGAAGGATGCAGCATGATAGCCATCAAGTTTATCAGCATCAAGGCCACTACCAGCACCATCCCCTTCCAGGATTTTAGCTATTAACTCTGTGGCTGTGTAGAATGAATCTAATTCAAACTTAACATCCAAATTAGATCCCTCCTTTAAATTTTAATTCCAGTGAATCCAGGGTTGGTCTGTTACCTGAGACTTCAGTTAGTGTGAATTTGAAATCCAGATATTCAAGTGCAATGTCAAGTAATGATAAGTCCTCGGGATTGCTAATATTGGATTTAACCAGAGTCTCCCCACTCATTCCTTTATAAAGGTCGCACATCACAGTTCCAGTTGTCTTTGTTGCAGCCCATAAAGCCTGTAACCACTGCTTGAATGGTTCTATGTTCGGATAAACTCTGAATGTGGCCGTTCCAGTAGTTTTCCCCGTTTGTAGTCGAATTTTGTTTTCATAAATTTCAGTGTCCACTAGGATGAGATTCACAAGGACAAATACACATTTATTCTGCCCGGATAGGAACGATCCTTCAGTGTAATCTTCAGGTAAGATTAATGTGATTGTAGGTTTTCCAAATGCAAAGAGTGCTATTGCTCCGTTGTATGCTTCAGCATAGAAATCATCACCCGCTTTTATAAAATCATTCATTGGTTATGCCTCCTCCACCACCAAGCTGCACATAGGTTGTTGCATCATATTTAAACCAGAATTCAGGGGCCTGTACTATTATGGCGCCATTCTTTTCCACTGCATTGTGAACTATGGTGTCAATATCAAACCTGTCACGTAATTCTGGGTGTATATCTCCCGTTACTTTCAATTTCAATCGCTCATAGTCTATCAAAAATAAAACCTCCAAATTTAGACATATTCTTCAAGGTAAACTGTCACACTTGCCAGGACCAGCTGATTAATCACAGATTCCACCAGGGCCATATCACTACCCTCTGGGATCCGGACCGTTACAATACCAGGTGTCTCTGAAAAGTGACCTGCGAACTTACAGGGTGTCCCAGTGTAATGGTCAGCTGCTATTGTCACACCAGCTTTACAAGCCCGGCCACTTCCATCAATAACTACAATTCTTGAAGATTCAATGTTCAAAATGTTCCCAATTACTTTTTTTATACCAGATACTGTAATGTTCGCTGTTTTAACAGCGATAATGAAAGCTCTGTACTCTTCAAGCGTGATGTCTCGTTTAGGTACTCCGAACCATTCCCTGAATAATTCAAGTGTTGTTTCTGTTGCTGTGAGGAGGAATCTACTGTCACTTTCAGAGAATAAATCTATTTCAATCTGGTCGAACTCCGGCCCTATGCCTACCTCTAGGAGCTCTCGCATTGGATTCATATCATTATGGATAGGGGAATGTTCGGGGAACTGTTCTCGTATCAATGTACCATGTTTACTAGACATGCTAATCACTCCATTTTTATTATTAAAAAAAACTGTATAAACGAGAAATTACATACTAGTATTTACAATAAAATACTTTAGGAGGTATTATTTTTTGAATAAATGTCTTAACTCGCTTCCAAAAGAAATTCAAGAAATTTTTGAAGGAGAAATAGTGGAAAATAGAATTATTAATGGAATTCCCTATATTTACACATACAATGACAAGCGAACTCAAATAATAGCTAAGAAATTACAAGTTAAAGGTTATGAATTTACTTGGTACTATGATGTTGTGAATAAAACTGAAGTAACTCTGATAGGGTGGACCAATATTAAAAAAGTATGATTTATACTTGTGTTAAGGTGATTAATCCAAGTTGTACTTCATCCTGGTTTGTTGTTGTAACATTATCAGAAGGTGCTGTGAGATTATAATCTAAAACTCCATCAGTATTGTTAATTACTTGCATGATCTGTGTCCGCACAAGTTCATCATCAATATTCAAACCAGGATAAGTTGTACCATAAGTTGTGTCTCCCCCATTGAAGTAACAATTCAGATTTGATTCTATATTTGCTTTTACTGTATCCCAGTTATAACCATCTACTAAAGTGATTGTTGCTGTGACTGCTGTTTGAATATAGTTTGGCCATGCTACTGTTATTTTAAGACCAGCCACTTTATTAGTGTCATTTGTAAGCAAAGCCAACACTTCATTTACTACACTCTCAGGTGTTGGAGTTATAATCCCATTTATAATGATTTTAACATTATAATTTTCACCATCGGGGTTGCTGATTACTTTTGCATCATGTACTCCAGTGATACTTTCAGCCATACTTTTGAACCAAGCTTCCGTTCCTACTTGTCCACTCTTTCCAGCTTCTAAAATCCGTGTTCTGAATGTTTCATCATCTTCTTCATCAGATCCACCAGTAGAAGCATTAGTATTTGTGACTGTGAGGTCATCTATGGGATTGGGGAGTTCGTCAATTTTATTATCATTCACATTTCCAGAGGTGCCTGCAATCACAGCCTCAATATGTGCAGTGGCTGATAAGTTTCCCGCTGTTAAGATGACCTGTTCTGTTGTAACAAAATAAACACCATCCACTCCTCCCGTCTTAACCTGTGTACCTTTAGGTATTGTTATATTATAACTTTTTATGGCAGGTGTGGTGAATGTTTCATAAGTCGTGGCTTTGATGGCCTGTTTCCTGTAGCAATTGAACATCACCCCCAGGAGATCCAAGTATCCTTTGACTGCGTACTGGGGAAATGATTGTCGGACCATGAATGCGATCCAGTAACGGAGCTCATAAGCGCTGATACTGATTGATTCTAAAAAGTTCCTAGCTTCTGAACCTTCATTAAAATCTGTTATCTGCGTGTTACCTTCACCATAAGCAGCTTTGTAATAGTCCACCATCCGCTGTAATATTTCAGACCTTTTTATCTTAAGTCCATCTATTGTTGTGAATTCATCAGCCATTATAATCTCTCCAAGGTGAAAACCAGGTTTGATGAGTTACTTTCAGTTATGAATTTGACAGAGACTTCAACGATGATTAAATCATGTTCAAATGCCACTGTGATGTTATCAATTCTTTCAACACGAGGTTCACGTTTTAAACAGTTTTCAGTGTAGATTTTCAGTTTATTTTCTGCAATGGCCCTGTCAGTTTCACCAATTACTTCGTGGTCTTTGTTCCCGTAACCATCATAGAACCTGTACAATTCATCATATTTACTAATCAGCCGATTGTATACAGCCTGTTCTGCATTTTCCATACCTTTGACTGTTTTGAAATCACCATGTGGGCCTACTTCCCAAGTGTTTTTAATATCAGTTCCATAAATCGACTCATCCACCATAGCCATTACCTCATAAATTATAATTTTCCCGCAATTACTGGGGCCTTTATATTTCCCGCAATGAAAACAAGTAAAACTCTATCTCCAATAACCAAGTTCAGACTCTCAGAACCATAACAAGATTTTATTACAGGTACCTTTTGAAAAGGTATAACATTCCCTCCCACAGCCAATTCAATATCAGCCATGTCAATATGCACTCTTCTCACAGTAGCAAAAACAGAAGGCTCTACATGATTAAAATAAGGAGCCATAGCACGTTTAAGTTCTTGGTCCAATGTTTTAGCATTCCTCTCCATGGGACTCACCTATACTAACTGATTTCTACTTGCGCAAGTTGTGTCTACTTGTATCCAACGGCCGTCTAAGAAAATCATAGCATCACAATGAGCATAACCATTACAAACCTGACCACAGCGCCTGTAAGCCTGATATCCCAGGGATTGAACCATCTGCACAAACAAAAGAGACTGGTCGTAACAGTTTCCTTGCCCATATTGTAAAACCTGGAGTGGTGTGTACTTGAAATTATAATAAAACTCGTACCGAATGTTAGCATCAATCCAGCGCCGAACCTCCCTAGGGCCTCCGAGTTCCCGGGCTTTGGCAGCCACGGGGTCAGAAACAGCATTGATTATCTCGGAAGGTATAACATAATTATTTGTGAATGTGCCACTGGTAGCCCCTGGGACCTCATAGATCCATTCTGAGGGAGGTGAAGGTTGACCATTCAAAAGGTCAATCTGATGTTCTTCTGTGTTTTCATTGATTGTTGTTCTCACATTCTGAGTGTAATAAGATTTAACACCATATTTGCTCCATCTGGGAGGGATTACAATTATCCACATCCCTGCAGCCATTTTATCAAGAAGCGGTGTTGTGATACTTCCTGAAAACTCTAGTTTACTACCGGAATTAAATAGCTCAGTGGCCCTGGCCCGGCCCTCAGCTTCTGTTTTCAGGCTGGTGTCTGCTATGATATCCTCGATAAATCCATACCTTCCTATGAGTATAGCATCCTTTATTTGTGATAGGAACCGGTCATCTTCACCAAACGCACTGACTGCCGTAATTATATTGCCGGAGTCTTGAGATAGTTGTAAATCTGTGTAGCTGGGAGGGTAGAAAACATAACCTTCAGTGAGTTCAGGGATTGTTCTAAGCATCGCAACATTATCACTGTTTACAAAAAATTCCATATTCGTTTCCAGGTTGGCCAACTGATGGCAAGCATCAACCACCTTTTTAGAATGAAATATAAGCTCAGTGTGGCGCTTACTGGTTGCTGTTATTCCCCCGGTGTTTAATCCACGGTGATTAAGGAGTTCTATGATTATCTCACTGGTCGTGTAATTATTCCAGGCCCTGTACAACTTCCCATGAAGTAATCTAGTCCAGTCTATGCAGTCATAAGTGTAACCTTCATCTGTCTCCCGGGGTTTGGTGATGAACCCTCCGAATTGGCGGTGATTGTCGCCTATGATCTGTACCTGGGGGTTTAGGTCAAAGTCAACTGGCTCATCAGTGGTGAACGAGGCCGTATCGGCGGCTTGGAGGGGATTGTTGATTGATACATCAAAAAAAGGGATTCTTTCATTCTGAACATAGATCTTAGTTGTCAGATGTAATCCCTCCTAGAGTGTCATTTTTGCTTTAGTCTGAGGATCCACTATCCCAGTAACTGGAAGGCCATTGGCTGCTTGGAAGGCTTGGACTGCTTCTTCTGTGTATTCTCCGAAGTAATTGTCAACCGTCATAGAATGACCGTTACTATAAACGTAATATCCGTAGAGTTTCAGGTAGGTTTGTAGCTCACCAACGCAATCCGAACGGTCCCCCAGGGAAAGTGTTGGACAGTTAAGGAGGGGATTGGTTGTTTCGGTGTCCCCTCCCGCAGCGCCGCCTCCGCTTGACGCTATGCTCCATGACTCAAAATTTGTAAAGATGACATTCGGTTCGATGTATTCCAATAATGTAATTGAATAACTCCAAATACCTTTCCGGCCCTCACTGGCCCTTATCTCTGTGATGTAATACTGTCCGTTGTAGGTTGCTTCTGATTGACTCGTAATAACTACCGGGGTTCCTTTTCGTTCTAAACTTTCTATCTTCACAATCTGATCCTTACCAACATAGACCGTTAAGTCAAGCTTACGCCCTTTAGACCCTTTATGTCTTATGAATGAACCATCCGCCCCAACGTAAGACTTATTTACTATGTTAAGCTGGGGATCTTTAGATATACTCTTGATTTTGAGAGGAATATTGTCTAATATAACATAGGCCATGGGGAAACCTCGCATGAGTAAAGTAAAGAATAAATAAGAAAATATGAAAAACTATTAAGTAGAGGTGATCAATTTGGGGAGGAAATGTCTAACTTTACTAACAATTTTAGGGGCAATTGGGTTGGTTGTGGGAACATCAGGATGCACATCATCAACTTCAGCAAACACGTATAATAACAGCCAGATGAGTTTTCAGTATCCAAGTTCCTGGAGTATAATTAATGAAAGTACCAATTGGGTTCAATTCAAAACATCGGATGGAGAGGTGAGGGTTTGGCTTTATCCTCGAGATTCTGATCAACTGGGCTCTTTTACATTCTCAGATAATGAAACCGTAGGGGATAGGAAATATACAAAAATGGTTACTGGAGTTACTGGTGGGCTGGTGAGTTATGCTTTCAAAGGAAACAATTCAGATCTATTTATCATAGCATCAAAAGGAAATGATGACGGAGTAAAACAAATCATTGAAACTGTTCAGTTTAAATAAGGGGGCGATTATATGGGAAAAAATTATTGTGGTATTCTAGCTGTTTTAATAATGATTGGATTAATTATAGCCATATCTGGATGTACATCATCAAATAGCAGTTCAAAAACTAATACAACCACTCCACCAGTTACTCTTTCTAATTTTACAGCAAAAGGTGTAACATTTGAATACATGTCAAAGTATATGACTTGTAAAGAAGGGGAGGGGAACACAATTGCTAACTTGAACTACACCACAGTTGGGGCCACAGGTTATGTTAAAAAATGGCCTGGTATGTCATTGGAATCCTTGAAATCAGATATATTGTCAGAAACATTCCAGGACCATAACATCACAGAAACCAGTTCGATAGGGCGTGATTTAAATTATAAAGGATACAGAATAAGTGCTAAAGCCAATTCTCCTTACAATTTAACAGAAGATTATGTGATATTTGCAACTGGGGAGAATGCTTATGAAATCACCATCTCTGGGAATACAGGAAGTTCATTAAGTTACATTTTATCTCCAATTGAAGGGAGTATCTATGTAACTTAAATCTATTTTTTTTAGTTTCCTTTTGAATCGTTCCAATTGCTTAAAGCCACTGTTAGTGCGTTTTCAACTTCTTTAACTCTTTCTGAACTGTCAATAGTCCCCACTTCGATTTTAACCGCACCTTCACTTATTACAACTTTTGAAGTAGTTGTTGACGAGGTTGATGATGCCATGGATGTCACTGCTGAAGTAGTTAAGATCGGAGTATAATCTGATTCATAATAACTACCCTGACCATATAAGTAATCAATTTCATAAGGTGAACCTGCGCTTGCATTCTGCGTAACAATGTTTATAACTCCTTGTATAGGGTCTTTAACGAAATCTTTTAGACGTTGCCAATAGGCCCAAGCAGTGTCAATTGCATTTGTTGCCACACTTACACCAGTTCCTATCCATCCACTGATGATTCCTCTGGCCTCATAATAACGTGCTGTGGCCCAATCAATAGCCCCAGTAACTACTGATATACCCGTACTAATCCATACTCCTACAATAGCTCGGACCAAGTTCCATTTGGTGATTATATCATTATGGAGGAGGGCCATTCTGAGCATTATGTAAAGTACAAATCCTTCTATCGTGTTTTTAACTGTCATCACAGGCCCTACTATTGCATTGAAAACAAAAACAGCATACAAATATAGCATTTGCAGTGCAGGAATTATTCCAGGTGAACATCCCATAATAATACAGTATATCTTTTTCAAAGCATCGTAAACGGCCCCTCCAACAGTTGTTGGATCGTTAAAGTAATTTAACACTTCCCCCCAAAGTTCACCAATCCGGGCACCGAGTCCTCCAAACCAGGCAGGTAAGCCATTCCATGAACTAACTAACCATACATACGCATCAGAGAATGGTTTTTTAATAGTATCTCCGGCGTCTTGGGCCCAACTCATTATGCTGACTTTGGTTTCAACAAGTCCTATTTTAAATTGATAGAAACCGCTTGCAACGCCGGCGGCAATCATTCCACCAATGTCGCCCTTATCCATTGCATTGAAGAAATCTTCACTGCTCTTCGCATAATCTTTATAATCCTGTTTATATTCACTGAATACGTTTTTATTAGATTTCATTATCTGGGCGTATGAATCTTGGCCTTTGTTTATTCTGTCAATTGTTCCGGCTGCTTTGTCGTATGGTCCTTGAATATCTCGGTAAAGTTTGGCTGTTTTAAATAAGGCATCATTGTACTCAGCTTGATTCCCAGTATCTCGTAAATATTGCTCTGGGGTTTTACCTTCACTTGCGGCAGCCAAACTTGTTTTACTTGATGTTACTCTACTCTGCCCGCCTGTTTCTAATGCGCCTTTAACTGTTTGTGCGTTTTTATAATCTATTTCGGCTTGTGTTGCTAGGTTAGTATTATTCGCTATTTCTAATCGTTTCGCTGCGATTTGTTGATCAATTAAGAAGGTTGATTTACCTGCCTCTGCTGCTGCGTTACGTTTTGTAGTCAATTCAGATAGTTGATTAGTTAAGACCTTATCATTGTTTGCAAATGCGGCAGCTTGATCATTCCTTACCTTTTCAGCATTATTCCAAGCCACGGTTGCACTGTTAGCTTGACTGATATAATATGCAACACCAACTAGGGCTAGGACCATAGCTGCTAGACCTAATGTGACTCCTGCTGCACTGGTTGCAAACCCACGTAGCCCCCCTGAAGCTTTACCTGCACTATTTGAAGTATTGTTTAACCATGCGTCCAGTGTTTGCTGCCCTACAGCGGCACCGGTTGAAGCTGCTTTTAAGCCTGTCACGGCTGAGACCATTCCCCATATTAATGTTGCACCTGTGGCAAATGGCCCTGCTAGCATCCCAATGATAGGTATGAGGGCTATGATTATTCCACTGATTACAACAATCCTAGCAGCCCAGCCCCCAGTTGACTCATTTATATCTAAGAACCCTCTGAAAACTGCCTGGATGTAGGGTAAGAGTTCGGTACCAAACTGGGTTAGAATGAGTTGGATGTTTCCTTTAACTTCTTCCCACTTATTTGAGGCACTGTCTAACTGAGATAAACCATCAAGGCCTAATTTTTTCATGGCCTCATTCATTGCCAGGACTCTTTCTTCAATAGTGGCCTTATTCTTTAACGAATCAATCTGAGAGGATAAGATACTGCCTCTTTCCAGTTCAGCAGTGTTGCCATAAAGAATATATTTGGTCAGGTCCTGTTGGATCTCATAACCCATCTTTCCAGCGGCTAGGCTGGCATTCATATAGTCTGATGCAATGTAAGCAACCTTTTTCAGTGAATCTACATTGCTAATATTCCCCACACGGGCCACACCAGAGAGGAATGAATTCATGAAGGTATCATCACCAGGGACGGCTGCAACTATTTCCTGTATGTTTTTCACCAGGCTTTCGGCCATATCGGCACCGTATTTCTTGGTGAGTAACATTTTATTCAGCTGTGCCTGTGTTGCTCCTGTCCATGCAGATGTTACCATGGTCACTAGACCAAAGCCAGCAACTACACCTGTTATCATTCCCCCTAAACCATCAAACGCCCCGACCACCGTACTTCCAAAGGATTTGACGGATGCTGAAGCACTGCTCATCTGAGAAGTCATCGCACCAGTGCTTTTTGCGCTAGTTGATTGTAACTGAGTATATCCACTCCTAGCCCGGGATAAGTCCGCATCAAGCTTATTAAATCCACCGGATTCATAGGCAGACCTTATGCGGATAAGGAGTTCTTCAGAATAGCTCATAAAATCAACTCGCAGGTAGTAAAAGTTCAGAATGGCAGCCTAATCATCGTCTGGTTTATTAATCTCATAATAAATGTCTTCGATGAGAATTGAGGCATATATTTGCAAAAGAGTTAAATCAGTTATTTTTTCAGCTAGACGGTATTTCTGTTGTTTAACGAGTGTAACAAGGTACCCGCCTCTACCTTTTTCCCGTGGATCTAAAAATCTTTTGTTAGTTCTTTCAAGTACTTTTGTTCAAATGGATCAGTGAGTTGACCGGAGATGATTTTTATTTTTTCATATACCTGAGTAACTACTCCTTTTTGCATTGCCTTTATTTTGGAAATTTCAATTGGCATTCCATCTGGTTGTACCCAACACTGGGCACATACCAATTCTTCAAGGTCCTTGTTACTTTTTTTACCAGTTGCCCTTGCAGCCGCACTCCACTCTGAATGACTAATCGGTTTGATGTGGATCCTCATTTTTTTAGTATTTTTAGTCTGAGGATTGTACAATTCGATTTCATCCTCGAAAACAGTCTCCTTCCCTCCAACAATTAATGCTTCCAGATTGAAATCATCAATGTCCTCAAAGCTTTCTATTCCTTTTGATTCTTCTTTAACCATGTATATCTACGTCCTTTTTTCTTCATGTCCTTGTGCTATGAAGCTTAAGTCTATTTTACGTTTAGATTTGGGGTCACGTTTTACACTGCGTGATTCAAGTATACATCCAGTAAATATGTCAGTTACAGGCCCATCAACTACGGTTAATGGAATTCCTTCCGGATGTTCGGCCATTGCTTTATTTACTATTTTTTCATATTGTGTGTTGTATGTGTCAACTCTAGAAAGTTTACAAGTGAATTCTGGGAACTCTCCTCGGTCATATACTGGACCATCGAAGGTGGCCTCTTTACTATTATCCCATTTCTCTTCGTAATCGAAACTAGTTCCACGGGCTAGTTGTACGTCTCCGTAATATAATTTAACAGCCATCTTTATCACCCTACAATGTTTTTAATACGTTTATGCACGTGCTTGACCACGTCCTGGACTTTAACACTGATATCCATGTTTAAAACCTGTGAATCAGATGTGGATCTTTCTAATGTGATTTCCATCTCCTGGACAATGTTATCATCAATTAGATTATTTTTCCGTTGAGTGGCTAGCCCAAGTAGAGCACCTGCTGATCTAGTTGCTCCGGGGTAATCCTTGACATCCATATAGTTAGTTACGAAGAGAAGTGTTCTGGCAGTGACTAACTCGTTTAGTTTCTTACCCGCATCATCAGTTTCTTGAGAAGTTGTAATTGCTGATACTACTGAGTATTTACTGTTTTTTCTGTTTTTGAGTTTGAATATTGTCAAGCCGGCATCTACCAGGGCATACTCATCACTGGATCCTGATTTGAAACTTTTATTTAAGCCTGTAACATCTGAAATGGTTTTGTTTGTTGGTGACTCGCTGACATTCATACCAGCCACATATCCAGCGTACCTGGCAGCAGTTTCAGCTTCATTTAATTCGGTTGCACCTATGTTGTAAGTCTGATATAACAATCCGAGGATGAACATACTGTCGTTTGCCAGTGCCAGTGTGCGGGCCTGTGTGACTGTGTTATCCTTATCCGTTGCGATTATTGTACCTGAAGCATTATCAGCTTCAAACCGGTCTTGGAGGTACTGTTCAACACTAGGGATGTAACTTTCATCAAGTAGATCAGTGAATACTAGGATGTCAAATGATTCATCCTGAATCTCCACCAGGGCCTCGGTAAGGTCGCTAGTGCTAACAGTCACAGGGTCAGCCCCACCAGTAAAGGGACTGGCCGCAACATCTTTAAGAGTCTTAGTCAGGTCCAGGGCTGTTACTTTTTCAATTACACTAGAATGGTTTTTGATTTTGTTATAGACTGCTGTTGCATCTGCCAGGTTGTCCCATGTTTCCAGAATCTCAGTTCCTTTCATGATTGTAATTTTCTTACCTGTGATAGATCCTATGGCCACAGTGACACTGAGACCATTTCCCCACTCTCCAGCTTTAGCATCTAATTTTATCATTGACACAGGTTCAGTGGTTGTGTCCACCAAGGTACAAGTTGCTCCTGTCCGAGTACCAGCATTAATCATGATTGCACTTGTGGCCCCGTAATTGTCATTATCGGGATCGGGTTTGAATATTAGGGGAATTATTTTAGTCCCAGGATACTCTTCATCCTTACCCATCAATTCCAGTGCTTCATTAGCATTTCGAGCATAGTAGGGTGTGTTTTCATCTCCCTTTTCGAACTGTCCTACCACGGCCACTATGCCAGCAGTTCCTAGGGCTGCTGATATGTCGGGTTCGACAAATTCTGCACTGCTCCCAGGGGTTGTTGTATCTATGTTCATAGATTATTCCTCCTTTTATTTCTTGATAAAGGCATTCTGTGCCTTGTACTCTTCAAGCCTTTTCTCCAGTTCGGTCTGAGTATATTCAGTAGCATCTTCTGCTTCTATTGAAGCTTTGAAACCCGCATAGGCCATATTGTCCAGGCCGTGTGTTTCCTTGAATACTATCAGACTTACTTTCTCAGAGGGTTTGACCTCTACTGAGGGTTTCTCTTCCTCTGCTGGTTTTTCTTCAGCTTTCTTTTTACCACGTGTCATCATTCTACCTCCACATTCATGTCAATGCTATCAAATTCGTCTTCCTCTATCCCGTAATCTTCAGTAACAATGAAATTGAGCTGTAAATGTGTTTTCTTATGCACATAACCATCACCATATTCTGGGATGATTTTATCCGGTTTCATTAATTCGTTGTAATCAATTGTTTCTTCTTTGTCTGTGCCTTCATTGTAAACAATCGTTAATGCGTCTTTTTTACGTAAAACTCGCATTATTGCATTAACAACTTCTTTAGAGAAGTTACGGCCTTCAAGGTAGTCGACCTTTTTAATGTCAATTTCGAGGATGTAGTAAACTTTCCAGTCATCAAAATCATTTCCAACTTCATCAATGTCCATGTCGCCCTGGTAAACTTCTATTGCCCGTAAATCTGCATTGACACTGTTTTGATTGAATAATCTGATTACAAATTCCTCGAGGATAGGTTCTTCACTATTTTTCAGTGCTTCGACTATCAGTTCGTCTAACCCCATTTCCAAAAGTAATCACCATCCCTAATTTTTAAAAAAAGTATTTTATTTGGTTTGGATTGCACTGGCAATTTCTTTCTGCATGATTTTGGGGAACATGGTTCGCATAGACCGCCGGGTAGGTTCAACATATGGCCTGGGCTTTGCAGGGCCAACACTACGTCTGAAAAGAATCTTACCATTAATCTCAAATTTCAATGCAGCTGCACCAATATGTTTACCCAGGTAACTGACATGCTGAGTGTTAGGTGTAACTCGAAGTTTAGGATAGATTGGGCCACGACCCTTCTCGAGAATGATTGGATAGATTTCGTTTGTGAAAACTCCAATGGTCCGGCTGTATTCTCCGGTTTTAATCCATTTAATATTTCTTAGAATCTTCCCGGATTTGCTGTGGGGACCATGTATGGCCTTCATCTGCCTTTCACCGAACTTCCCTGTTTCATCAAGTCCTTTCAGTACTCCTTTTTTGACATTGGCTGATTTGACTTTATTCGCTGCGGCCAGACTGTCAATATTTGAATCAATAGTGGTCCTGACTGGCATGTTACTCACTCAGGGTACTATAATTAATTGAGAATACTGTGATTGAGGATTCGCCCTCTTCATCATCATCCGTTGGATCTGTGTTCACTGATTTTAGGATGGCTTTGGCTTCAGCTATCTTCTTATCACCATAGGTTGTGGGATCTGTTTCTTCCTTGCCCTCATTGACTTTCTGGATCTTCTTATTCCAGAGAAGTCCTGCGGCCCAGGTGGCCACAGCCTCGTTTACCAAAATAGTTGTAGGTAATTTGTCAATATTTTCAACTTCAATATGCCCTGCAGCCCTTATCTGTGCTTTAATGATGAACCTGTCAATCTCTTCTGAGTCAATCGCATATGTGACATTGGTTTGATCTTTACTGGGATCCTTAATCACCCAGCCATCCAAAAGGTCCAGGACAGCTTCAGCAGTAACGGCCATCTTAAACACTCCCCACCTTATGCAAATGCTATGACACGATATTTAGCACCGGTGGTTGCTGTTACGTTAACATTCACTGTTCCTTTTGTATAGGTGGATGTTGCCCCGTCAGTTCCAATTGAGGTGAAGGCTACTATAACTTTGCTTGGTTCAACTGCCACCTCATCTACTTCAAGACCATGAGGTATTGATTGAGCCTCTCCAGTCCCTGTTTGTTCATCTGATACAAAATAATTAAGTTTAGTAGAGTCAACGGATTTATCTGCCAGTTCCTCTGTGTCAATTGAACCAGGTGCAACAACACCTGATTCAACATCTTCAATCCTACCATCTAAGACTTCTAAAGCCTTTTTAGTAGCAGAATATATGACGTGCATTGGGCCAAGAGTTTTACTAAACATTACATTATCCCATGAAGGCCATTCGATTGCCATAATTTTTACCTCCTAAAAAATAAAATATGAATAAACCAGGAGCTTTATGCAGCTGGTTTCGCTTTGTTTAATAAGGCCACAGCAGTTGCATCCTCATCTTCGTAGGCGCAATCGACTCTCATTGTCATCACGTTTTTAAGCTCTCTTCTGTCGATATCTTTCTCGTTTTCAACCATTATGTCTCGTTTAGTTCCCCAATACATATTTTTGGGTTTGGAGAGCATAGCAGGCTTACCAACGAGGTCCGTGTATGTTTCATCCTCAAAGGAAGCGATATCAATAACAGGAATACCTTTCCAACCCAGCACATCCTTACCTAAAAGGGCGTTATCCCCTGCAACAGTTGGCCTTGCAGCAACAATCTCAGAATATGCTTCTTCAACATCAGAATCAACATACAACCTGTACATATTCCTGTTAATTTTTCCAGCTATGAACTTCCGGGGAACGGCTTTGTACAAAGCTTTGAAGAGAGGTATTGGCCACATGTCCTGTTCTGGATCAGCATTGAAATCCTGAGTATTCCCATTACCAGTTACTCCGTAGATTTTATTACCTGCTGTTTTAATCCAACCATCATTGATAGATAGGAGTTTTTGAGCCTTAGTTGATGAATCTCCCCAAATGATAGAAGTGTCTGCAAACATGAAGTATCGTTCAAGATCCTCTTTTGCAGCTGCACCGAAAAGCTCCATCAGAGTATTTTCGAATGCATCCTGTTCCAGGTTGTCTTCAAGTGTATCATAATCAATCCTGAGTTTAGCCATTAATTCTTTTGGAACCAGGCTGTTGGTTTTAATTTCACTTCCAGCTTCTTCTGATTCTGAAACTGTCCTTTTAGCTCCATTTTTATCACGACCAGGAGTTAAAATTCCATTGGCCATGTCAACACGGCTGATATCCAAAGAATCCCCAGTAATCTTTTTAACTGTTGATTCGCCTAAAACTGGACTATTTTCTCTAACAACTCGTATGAATTTTCCCAGTTTTTCAACTGGTAGTTTTCCATCGCCGAGTGACGCAACATCGACAATTTTGAAACTGCCGTTCTTCATCATTAAATCGTATAATTTGTTTGATGCTACTGCCATCATAATCACCTCTTATTTTTCATCTTTAGGTCTACCGTTCCTTTTCAGTCCGGCTTGGGACCAGAAATCATCATCTGACTTTTTAGCAGGGTCCACAGGGTCATCTTCCTGCCCATCTATTTTCTGTGATTCTGCTGGTATCCCCAGCTTTTCAGCCATTTTCTGCTGGGTTTCAAGCATGCCTTTAATTACCGGATTGTCTTCGAGTTTCTCGGCGGGTTTCTCACCTTCCTGTAGTATCTGGTCTCCACATTCCGGGCAGAACTTAGCTGCTTCTTTGATTTCATGTTCACATTTAGTGCATTTGATTGCAGCCGGATTTCCAGAGTTTCCCCCAGGATCTCCAGTAGTACTCTCGGGTAGTTTCTTTTCTATTGACTCAATTTTTTCAGAAATGGGTTTAACCTTCTCATCAAATTTTTTATCTACTGTTTCGCCTACTAATTTGGCTAATTCTTTTTCATCCATATCATCTACCTCCTTATCTGCCGATGGCCTTTCACCTTCAGCTTTTTTGAGTAATTTTTTAACATTGTCTAAAGCGTTCTGGGCTGTGTCATGTGCTTTCTGTAGTGTTGACAACGTGGAATTGCTAATACTGCGCCCTGCCTTTTGAGCTGTTTGACAGGTCTTAACTGATGTAAAAATAGCATTTGGAACACAGGGATTGTCAACAATACTAATAGTCACTGGAGTGGGATCATCCAGGTCCTTGATTAAAACACGTTTATTTGCACTGGCCAGGATCGCACTTCCAAAATCAGATTCACATTTACTAGCAGTTATTGTCTTGTATAATTCATCTGCATCCTTTTTGGATAGATAAGTGCCACTGTATCCCTTGTAAGTTCCATCTTCCACCTTCTTCCAGGTAGCATCATCGGTGATCTTGGTTGTGGCCATCCAGGTTCCTTTGGGAAGGATTACAGTCTCACCAACAATGTTAGTATATGACTCTTCCGTATCCAGGGTCCAGTGGTCAATAACTTTCCCTACCAGTTTACCTGTGGCTCCGTATAGGTGCATTTCGTCTGCCATTTTGAAATTATCAAATGCATTACAGAACCCTGCAACTTCTTCAACTGAGCGTATTTTCTCGCCTCGTTTATGGTCACAGTCAGGGCATCCGGGTAGTTCTACTGGTCCGGTAACTTCTCTTTTAGCATCGTTTTTGTTTACGAACAATCCCATTTTGAGTGATTCGAATGTTTTAACTTCTTTGGCAGGTGTTGCCTCTCCAAGAGTGACATTACCTTCATTGTCAATCGAGAATGGTATTTTAAATACTTCTGTTTTGCCTTTGTAAGTTACTGGGTCTTCTGAGTATATTTCTGCAAATACATGGTCTGGGTAGGTGGCAGGGATACTGACATACTGGTTTTTGTCTAGTCCGTTTTGGACCGCTTCTATAACTTTGGATCTGATATCTTCAAAGCTGCCGTCTGCTCTAGCATATTTTCTGCTTCTTTGTTTTGTCAAAAATTCACCTCCATTTTATTGAGTAAAATTGATTCTAAAAATGAAATTAAAGAATAGACAATCAATTAAAATAGAAATAAAAAAGAATAATTAAATTGCAAAAACCAGATTCTTATTAACAGTCTCCATCTCACCAGATACCATATTCAAGAACTCATCAGGGTCACTGGCTTTCTCTGCTGGATCCTCAGCTGCAATATTACTACAATAGCAAAGAACATGAATAGGAGCCCATCCTGTCAAGTCATCAATATCATAAGGATTTTTGGCAGCACGGGCCTTGCAAAGTTTACAGAGTCGCTCCCATGGAGTGTTAACAAGGTCGTATTTAGTTACACCGTACTGCTTGAAGGACATGTACAGTCCCTGGTGTCTGGCCCTGGTGGATTCTGTGTGTGCCTGGAGTTTTGCACGTTCAGCAATCGTCCAGACACGGTTCCCTCTCTGAAGTGGTACGAGGTCTGGGACTTTTTCAATCCTCTTGGCAATCTCTTTCATCCCACGGTCCCTGGCCACACCCTGCCATACCTCCTGCCGCACACCACTGGCCAGGTCATCGGTCAGCTTTCGGATTAATTCAAAATTATAATTGGTCAAATGGAACATTGCATTGGTATCAGCAGCACCTGTGAAGGCCTTCACACCCATGTCACTGAATCCTGCATTTTTACCAGCTGCATAAAACTTTTCAGTGTAGGTTCTGATATCCGGAACTGCTTCCTGGATGATGTTATCAATATCCGGATAAATTTGTCTGAGATATTCAAAATTAAGATCTGTATTCTTACTGGCAGCTAGGACATGTTCCTTGCTGATTGTTACCTGTTTATCAAGTAAACTGTCAATTAGTTTCCAGAACTCAGTAGCACCTTGTATTTGAAAATCAGTGCTTACTTCTTTAATTGCTACGTTGTTAAAAGTTAGATTTCTTAACTTAGATGCTGACATCCTGAGAAGGTTAGCAGCAGCTTTACGATCCACTGAAGAGCCTCCTGAGTGGATTCATTGATTGGTCAGGATCCAGTTTATTTGCCAGGTCTTCCAGTACCTTGGCCACTTCTTCAGGCATATCTTGAGTCTGGGTTTCAAGGGTGATTGGATTGTTGTTAATATAATAAGCATCCATTGCAGGGTGATCCACACGTTCCAGCCCAGATTTAGCCCTTAATTCATTAGGACTTAATTCTCCTCTTAAAAATTTTTTCGTGTCTATTTCAACATCACGAGATTTGTCCTCAGTATTGAGTGGAGTTAATTCCAATCCCCAATCTTTAATATTAAATCCATTTTCACTCCAAATAACATTAATATTTACCAACGCTTCTAATCGCCTTTGTTTAGGTGTGATTGTTGTTTCTTTGTAATTTTCTTTTGTTATTGAAGATACTGTATTCCCCCCGCCTAAGTTGCCCTTTTGGAATACCATTGCCCGGTAAGGATCTACACGGTGGGCTGAAATCACTTCATCCCGGTTGGCTTCACGGTACATCCTGAAACTACTATCTTTGATATCAACTGAAAGTTTTTCAAATGTGATTGTAACAGGATGAGCTTCTGAACCTCCACGGCTTGGTATCATGAATACAAGATTCCCATGTGGATTCTGTTGGACTTCTCTGAATCTGTCTTCCATTGCTTTCTGCAGGACAGATTTGCCGGTTGGTTTACCCTCATCATCCAATATTGGTTTATCCTGGAAACTGCCCGTGATATACACCGCATATTGGGGTGTTGCAAAGTTCTTGAAGAAACTGATGTTATAATTTACAGCTGCCTGATCCCCGATCATTGTACGGATTGCAGGTATACTGTCAGGAGTTCCATAATAAGTTGTACCAGAGCTGTAGTTAATATCATATATTAGTTCATTAGCAAGCTTCTCTGAGGGTAATGAGTTAAATGGATGTTCTGATCCATCTGTGATATCTATGTCCTTATTTTGTTTGTCTGCAACGCTTCTGTAGTCTCCTGCAAGTTTATACCAGCGTCTAGTAATACCATCCCATGTGTGCATGAATCTGTTTCCATCTTTATGGATCCTGAAAGTGTGGCTGGGGATGTGTTCTAATCTTTGTGGTTCTCCTGTTGCCAATCCGGCAGTTCGTATTATTTCAAGTCCGAGCCATCCGATTTCTTCCTCATCCTGTGAAGCTCTGGTAAAAACATCTTCGGGGGTTGGATAACAATTTTTTAAAAATTGTTCTAATCGTTTTTTATCTTCAAGATTAGGATTTTCATTATCTCCAACTTTAACTATCTTGCACCCAAGGCCACCAGTATCTACACCTTTTGTTTTAACTGCCGAGGAGTGGTATGTGTTTATCTCTTTAAGGGATGTGAGCATCTTTGGAGGATATGGGGGTCTTTGTAAGTTGTATAATGAATAAGTGTTTTGTCCTTCTCTAAGTTGTTTGGAATCCTCATTTATATTTGCTTTAACTGCTTTAATCTGCTTGGAGGTTAGTTTTTCAGCAAATACATCTTTGTCAAATTCAAAGTCATCTGCTTTGAGTGCGAACTGATCTAATGTGTTTTTTAAGACAATACTGCCATCGTTTAATGCAAATGCGTAGGGTTGATCTGACATTGTAGGATTCCTCATAAAATTTATTCAAAATAAAAATATAATTTTAGATGTAAATTGTAGCGCCCTGGTTACGCATCCAGTAATTAGCAGACCCGGTCATTGTATCAACAATATGGTCCTCATCACCATCTTCACCAGTGAACTCTATTAACTGTTCAATGCACATCTTAATTTCAGCCATAGACATATGGTCCTGGTCAAATCGGATCCTACCGGTTTCTCCCATGACTTCCAGGTGGAATGCCCGGTCAATCTTACTCCGAGAAACTTTATCCTTCTGAATATCAAACCAGGTCAATTCATCTAAATCCATAAGCTCCTGTATAAGCATCTTAGATTCACTGGCCGGCTCCTGTTCAATAATACTTACAACACCAAGACCATCTTTCTTAGTTGTTGATTTGTATTTGTATAAAGCCTGTTTGGCTGTGAATTTATCATAAATAAGACATCTGAAGGTGAGTATTTTATCATTGTAGGTGCTTCTCATTCCAGAGGTTTCGTCTCCTTCTTCACCGGATGCACCGAAATCCCAGTACCGGGCTTCATTCATTGGGTTGGGTAATTTACTGGAATTAGTAAGAACTGAACCTAGTACTTCGCCACGTTCATCCAGGAACCATTTACGTTTGAAGATCTTACCTTCACGTTCCTGCGGATTACCCTGGTAAATAGCTTGGAATCTGAAAGAACCCATCTCAGAGTGTATCTGTGCAATGTCATCCTCATTCATTATCAGAGGACATAAAGCCTCTCCAGGGCTACGGTCTAATATATCATCTTCACCTGCAATTGCAGGTAAATTTAGTACCACCCATGTTCCCATGGGAATTGACTCTCCACTCCTTAAGATTTCAAGAGCTTCACGGATATCAATATGAGGTTCTCCAGGGTCTTCCTCAGTAAATCCATTTAATATCTGGCCGGCCAGATCTTTCTTATTCAATCGCTGTGCAATGTACACAATCCAGGGATATTTCCCAGTTGCCAGATCCTTATCAGCCCGGGTCTTGAACTCAGTGTAGTACCAGTCATTCAATTCCTGCTGGTGAGTTTTACTATTGGCCTTTTTGAATCCTTTAGTTGGGTCATCTATAATCCCCCCATGCATTCCTTCACCAAGAAGACCGCCCCCAATACCAGTAGTTACTAGGCCCCCTTCATAGCCTTCTATATCCCATCTGTAAGATGCCTGACTATGCTTATCAAGTTTAACTTTATTATTAACAAGAATACGTTTTCCATCTTCATCCATCACCTCCTTGACGAAGAGCTTTTTACCATAACGCTCTAAGATCTCTTTACTCCTACGACCCCACTTAGCACTAAACGATGCCATGTGAGTAGCAAGAATAATCCTGAGATCTGGAAAACTACCTAAAAACCAGGTTAAAAAATATTTACTAATAAGTTCAGATTTCCCATGCCTGGGAGGCATGAATATCATGAGACGGTTAAACTTACCGTCCACCATATACATTAACAGTTCAACAACGATGATTAAATGTTTAAATGCCTTCCAACGGCCCTTACTAGTTTCCAATGCAAACGTACCAGGACCTAATGGGAATTCATCATTTATTACATCCTTGGGCTTTGCCTGCGGCATGTAAAACCTCTACTTCATGTTGGATATGTTCGGGGGAACAAATTATTCTCTTAGTGACTTCATACTTGCCTTCACTATGGATCTTAGTCTCAGTCTTATCCGTGGGTTCATCCTGCAAGAGAAGGGCTAATTTCACAATCTTATCAACATCAGAAACAGACTTAATCTCAACCGGAACCTCACCAGAATCCACCTTTAACTTCCAATCATTGAATAATTTGTGAACATAAGACAGGTAGTTGGCTTTATTCTCAATAAGTGTTGAATTGGTCTTTTCTTCAACTCCTTTTGAAACTTCAATATTGCGCAGGTGGACCCTTTCTTTCCATCCTAAATTTTTATACCAATTCCAGAAGGTTCGTTCAGATATCTGAAATTTATCTGCAACTCTTCTGCAATTTTCTGCAGATGCAGCACCCCCTAGCTGATAAAAGTAATCAAAAGCATCAATGTGTTTTTGTTTCTCCCTCATCATCATCCCTTCTTTTCTGCTGATTAGTTTTCCTGTGCTCTTCGACGCTGCTTAAGACCCAGATCATAGATCATATGGATCTTAGGAGGGATTCTCTATAGTTTTAAAATACTTGCAGATGAAAGAATATGAAGAGGACCAGGGCTATGTCAGAGAAACAATACTGATCTTCATAGATCCTGAATTGGAAGTTGAAAATTATCAAAAAGTACAGGACTTAATGTATGGTTACACGGGGAACAATGGTGAAGTAATAGACATTAAAATATTTAAAAATGAAAATGGACCAGGAGCAATAATATGGATGGTCATTATCTGTTTTAAAAGTTTACTCAGATTACTAAAAGTAACAGATGAAAATTATTTGGATTTCATTGAAAAACATAAAAAAGAATTTTTGAGATATTTCACTCTCATTAACAAAAATATCACGTGTTTTAAAAAGGATTTTGACCTCTAATAGTCTTAAGTGTTTTTGAAGATGAAATATTAAAATTTGGGCGTACTTGAACTTTCGGAATATGTCCAAAAAATTTAGTGATACGATTCCTTTCTCCGAGCTCTAAACTATATCCTGTAGCTACTAAAGTTTTACCATCAAATAATGAAACATCCAACAAATTAACATTTTCTCGGTTTCTATATAAATCCATTCCCAAAAAATAGATTTTATTTGCTCTTTTTATAAGGTTATCTGCATCATATTTTGTAACATTATTTTTAGCTTCTTGAATTAATTTGATATTTTTACTTATTTTGAGGAGATCATCACTGGAACATTTCTCACCATAATCTCTACTAGCATTATTACTATTATACAAGTGTTTTTCCCAAGGTAATGGCTCTAAACGACCATACATATGAATAATAGGAATTTTCGCTATTTTTTTAGCACAATCTTCAATGCTTTCTAACTCTTTGAAAGTACCTTGTAAAGGTCTTAAAAAAAAATATTCAAGGGACCTATCATAATTGTAACTAATTATACTAAGATTTCTACCAATTTGATCTACATCACATTCATAAAGAATTTCAATAAGATAACTGTACCAATCATCAATGTGATCCATTGTATTATTTGATTTTAATCTTTTAGGATCAACGATTTCTGGTTTTTCACATTTTGAAATTGCATCTACAATTGCAATTTTTCCAATTTCTGTGAATTCTTCTTTTTGTTTGGCAAGAAAAGAATCAATGGAAGGTCTTTTAGAATCTTTGAATTTCTTTGTGAAGTCCTTGACTAAAAAAGGATTAATGTCTAACTCATCAACCCATCCACTCTCATTTTCAACCATTGCATCTAGTGAATGAATAACTTTATCTTTTAATTCACTTCCAAGAGGGTAACCATAAGGTTTACTCGCCCCAGCCCCCAATATTAAAACAGTGGGTGTATCAATCATGTTAGTTAGTAATATATATTAGTATAATAATTTTTCCTAAACAATTGTGTCATTCAGTTGCTTTTTTCATCAACCATTTAACACTACATTCTTGGCATCTTCCAACTCCATCTGTTATTTGGATTTTACCTTCTTTACCACATTCATCACATTTACCTTCAGTGTATTTATGATGATATACTTCAAACACTTTTATTCCTCTAATTGTGCTTTTTGTCCTGTGAATTCTTCCCATCGGTTGATGATCACATCACAGTAGTGAGGGTCTAATTCCATGGTGTGGCAGGTCCTTTGTGTTTGTTCAGCTGCTATTAATGTGGTTCCACTTCCACTGAATGGGTCCAGGATGATGTCTTCTTTTTTGCTGCTGTTTTGCATTGGATATGAAAATAGTTCTACTGGTTTCATGGTGGGATGTTCCAGGTTCTTCTGTGGTTTGTTGAAGTGCCATAATGTGGTTTGTTTCCGGTCACTGTACCATTTATGTGGCCCTGTAAGTTTCCAACCATATAGTACTGGTTCGTGTTGCCAATGGTAATCCTGGCGACCCATAACTAATGATTGTTTGGCCCAGATACAACACTGGGCTAGTTTCCAACCAGCCATTGTGAAGGTTTCTCGGAAGTTCACTGCTTCAGTGTCTGCGTGGAATACATAGATACTGGCCCCGGGAGCAGCTGCATTATACATTACTTGGTAAGATTTGAGTAGGAATTCATGGAAGTTTTCATTGTCCATATTGTCGTTTTGAATTGTTAGTTTTTCTTTGGTGGCTCCAGTGTAGTTTACATTGTAGGGTGGGTCGGTTATGATGAGGTCTGCCTGGTGGTTGTTCATTAAAAGTTGCATGTCTTCATTTTTTGTGGCATCTCCACAGAGTAGTCGGTGTCTGCCCAGGATCCATATGTCTCCAAGGGCAACTTTCGGTTCAACTTCAACTTCAGGATCAAAATCATCATCAACTACTGGAAGTTTTTCTTCCGGGAATAATGATTCCAGTTCTGTGTTTTGGAAGCCTGTGAGTTCAACATTAAAACCTTCAATTTCTAGGTCCTCGATTAGACTTTCGAGTTTGGTTTCATCGAATTGTCCCTTTATTTTGTTAAGTGCAAGGTTGAGTGCTTTTTCATTGGTTGTGTCAAGATCTACCAGGACGACATCTTCTTCTAAGATTCCTTTTTTTAGTAGTTTGGTGAGTCTTTGGTGGCCACCTACTACGACCATATTTCTCTGGTTTACTATGATAGGGTCTAAGTATCCCCAGGTGTCGATGCTGCTCGAGAGTTGTCGTGTTTGTGTTTTATCCATATAGTTGGGGTTGTATGGTGCGGGGTTGAGGTCTGCGAGTTTGACTGTTTTCATTTTGTCTTTGAGTGTCAAATGGTCAGGACTCCTTTAATATTATTTAATAATTGTAATTGGATTATTAAACCTAATATTTATAGATTTAAAAGGATCAGAAGCTTTTATATATTAGTTAAGACAGTGTGTAGCATGGGAAAGTTAAATAAACCCCAATAAAGGTGAAAATATGAAAATGGTAACAAAACTAATATGCGAACATTGCGAAAACGAATGGCCAGCAACAGAAGTAGAAATCGTTGATGTGGAAAAAATACCAAAAGCAGAAGTTGTGATCTTCACCTGCCCAGGATGCCTCAAACAATCCGGGAACAGCATACCACAGGGGGCGTTATAAGATGGAAATAACCCTCCGAACCATGACAGAAGAAGAAAAAGTCGGACTCGAAGCTGGAAACCTTGCATTACTCAGTGTGGATGAAATGGAAACTGAAGACATGGAACGCCTGGAAGAAGCTACATTCTTTAACACAAAAGATAAATGGTTCCAATGCAACCCCCAAGTACTGCGCCGGGAAATGGCTGAAAAAAGATTCTTAAGATTGCTTGGATTAATAGATCCAGAGGGGGTGGCCTAATATGGCCAGCAATATGTGGAAACCCGTAGAAGACAAGTGTGAAATCTGCGGGACCAAATTCAATGAACCACGAGAACAGATGGATGGAACCATAAGAGAGACCAGTGGCAGTACCATAGAAAATGATGACGGCCACTACCTTACAGTCTGCGAAGACTGCCTCCGAATGATAACCAACCAGGAATTCCTGGACCTGCACCAAAGAATGGTCCGAGCTGAAGAACTCGGACTACTAAATTAACCCATTTGTTTATAGATCAGCTGCTTTTTCAATTTTTGATATTCATTACATATTCAAATAAGTGTATTCTGTCATTTTATGAATTTGAGAATATATTAGATGTTTTATTAAATTGAAGAATTATAGTAAATAGTAACAATATAAAAGGAGGTGATTAAATGGCCAAATCTAATAAAAAGTTAACTCCGGGCACTCCAGCGCCTGTATCTGGACAATACAAAGTTGTTGGAGAAAGAAGAGAAGTTACTGCTGTAAAGGATAAACCTCTTCCACCTGGAAGAAAACCCGGAACTAAATATGTTCTAGCAGATAAGACTAAACATTAATTAAACTATTTTTCCTTTATATTTTTTTAAGGCCCTACTCCAAATAAGACCTTAATGATTACTCCAGATAATAAGAGTAAAATAGCCCACATCTTATTCTCAATGCTTTTTAGTCTATCCTCAAGTTTTTTGTCTTCAATTTTAAGATTTCCATTCACTTCATCCTTGCGTCCCATGAAGTCTATGACTTTTTCTTTAAAATTAAAATAGTTTTTCCATCTACCTTCATATTTACAGTTATGGTCCGGGTATGGTTTTCCAGTTATGTTGTCATAGATGTTTTGTTGGTCCCGCCTGCCTTCCTGGTTTTTCATATAAGGAAACCCTCCCCTATGCTAAAGTTTCACTTGCAGCGCGTTTTTCAGTTACGAACTGGCTGAGTATCGTAAAGCCTATCGTTACGGGTACAATGAGCTGTGGGGGTATGTAAACCATGAGTTGTGGTTGGAGTACAACTATCACTGGCCAGGCCATGAGTAATATGGTTGTAAGATAATCGAATCGGATCCACTTTTTAACAGTTTCAACACTATCCTTCACTCTTCTGTTTGATGCGTACTGGCTCAAAATCCCTGTTAACACAGTGGCGAGTATAATGTACTCTGGGGGTATGTAAGTTACCAGATAGCTGATCAATATCAATGTCAGGGGCACTAAGGCCAATAGTATAGTTGTGCCCACATCAAACACCATTCTCATGTCTATTTGTGGTTCATTTGTTTCTGTCAATTTAATTACCTCCTCAAATTCTTTTTAAATGAGAATAAAATCTTCAAGCTTGTGAGGGGAATTGAACCCCCGACCAACGGTTTACAAGACCGCCACTCTATTGTTCCTGGCTGAGCTACACAAGCAAAATTACAAAAATAGTATGACCCTATTGGCGCGGAGAGGAGAATCTGTAGATTTAAAGAGGGGGGATTAATTAATTTCAAATTATCGGATTGAAAATCTTTTTTTTTAAATTATATTCCCTCATCCGCTTTACCAGGGGCACAGAGTTGGCCATGGATCACACCAAGACAGGCATAATCCATATAGCCGGTTGTTTTGTGGAATTAAGGATATCATCTGACTAGATGAAAATAATGTTACCATTCTGGAGTGAAAGTCCCATAATCAACTTCATCATGAGGATTGTAAGTAGCATCAATATCCGAATAATCATACCTGTTCCCCATGGGATATTTCACCCATCTGCCATGAGTTTCATGAGGAGGACCTGATAATACAACACCACATTCACAGAGAAGTTCATCATGCTTTTTATCATAATAAACTACCCTGCCACCGCAAGCAGGGCAGCTGTCAAGTTTTTTCTTCTTTTTCTTCTTCTCAATTTTAGTATAAGCAAGATATTCAGGGTTACCATAGATTGTGAGATGGCCCTGACTGCATTCACGTTTAATGCCTTTTTTGAATAATCTTCTAGTTCTTGCATTGGGTTGGTCCAAACATTCCGGACAGATACCGTTCCGGACCAGTTCCAACCATTCAAGATCTTGAGCATGTTTTGCCAGGGTACACCAACTCTCCCACTACGTTCCTCTTACTATACTAACATCACAAACATGAGACACGAGGGGAGAATGGTTTAAAATAAAAAATAAGAGTTAAAAATAAGAATTTAATTTTTAGATGAAAATTCCTAATTTTTTCGTTTAATCCTTTTTGACAAAGCCATATGTTCCTGGAAATATTTCCCTAACTTGGTTGTAATACGTAAATAAATTGTATCTGTCAATCCTTCTTCACGTGCCACCCTGTACCTTTCAACCTGCCCCACTCCCCCATTATCATTAAACTTAATATAAAAGATCAAAGCTAAAACAACAGTTTGCCACTTACAACGTGCACATAACTGCTTTGTAGGCGGTCCGTTTTTGATCAAATAAATTACTTGCTCTTTTAAGTCGCCGGGGAGATGTAATGCTTTGATTTCCATCATATTCTGCGCGTATCGTATTCTTTCTTTCTCCCGGTATGTTACCATAGGATGGTTTTTGCCCTGTTGATTTATTTCTCCTTTTTGTTTAGTTTCATATCGTTTTAGTAGGTTTTCCCAGTCTTTAGTTTCTTTTTTCACATATTTTGTGCTCATCAAACCAATACACCCACAATATATTATTTTAGCCTTTATGATATATTTAAATCAGCTAATATATAATATTTTTGATTAATATCATATTTAAAGATATATATTATGCAAAAAACAAAAAACAGACAATAATATAAATTAAAAAGGTAAATAAAAAAAATTGTTCCCAGAACAATTATAGAATCACCTATGCCTTCTTTGTCTAGTGAATCCACCTTCATCAAATTCTTTTTTAGTCATAGTTACACGTGAAACGTCACCATTTTTCAAATCTTCACATCTTAACTTGACTATCGTTTCATTCTTGAAATAAAGTTCAAAAGATAAAGTTTCAGTTCCTGAAAGAATATTTATAACATCCCCTTCCATCACTTCATCAAATTTAACTATTTTCATTTAATCCCTCTTTAAAGCATTAAAGGTTGGTCGTCCCTAATTTAGTATAGTAGAGGAAGGTATTTAAATATCAAAAATAATTACTATCAATATAATTGTAAAAGTGAATCAAATGGGAAAAAAAGTCACTGCTCCGCTATTAGCATTATTTTTCTTTGTTTTGGCTTGTAATATTATTGGCTATTTATCTGAACCAGCTCTCCACTACATTCCTACAATATTTTTCTTCATATTCGGATGTATCATCGGAACTTTTGATTATAAAGAATATCACAATAAAAAACTTAGTCTATTGATAGGATTAGTGTTATTAATCTTAATGTGGATTTTAGTTTATCCTCAGATTCATCAAGGTTACTATCTATTAACATCTCTTATGCTAAGCACAGTATGTTTCATAATATTTCTGTACATCTTTCCAAAAGTTTGGGAAAGATCTCAAGAAGAAAAAGAGGCCAACAAAATAACATCATGATAACGCATTTGGAAGGTATTTAAATATACGAATAATTTAATTAATATTGGGAAGAATAGAGCAGGGGGGTTTGAACTGTTTTTTCTAAACATATCTCTCCACATTTATGCAAAGGATTTGGTCGTCCCCGACATAAAAACTTGGCAAAGATATAACAAGAAAATTGCCCCCACAATAAACCCCTCTGCCTATTCTTACCATTATCAACATTAATCCAGTGATGAAATGAAAAACAACCTTTTCAACAAATCACAAATGAAAAAATATGCCGGTAACAAGGCATTCCAACTAACCATTCCAAAACATGAGTTTCTGAAAACACATGCTGAAAAAGTTGAAAATGGAGATTTCAAATCCGAAAAGAGTAGTTATCTTTACTTCTATGATTTCCTAAAAGAAATTTTAGGGTACGATAGAGAAGGAAATATACTTTTCGAAGATAAAGAAGCCATTGGAAGAGGTAAAGTAGAATTCGTTCTTAAATCTGCTGATGAACATAAATTCATGGTCATTGAACTCAAAGACCAAACAGTTGATCTAGACAAACAACAGAACAAGGCCAATGATAAAAGATCACCAGTGGACCAGGCTTTTAGCTATGCACAACATTCAGAGCCAAATAATCCCATTGATTGGATAATGGTTTCTAATTTTAAAGAATTTAGATTATATAATTATAACGAAAGAAGTGGTAAATGCATCTGTTTTACTTATGAAGACTTGTTAAACAAAGAAACTTTCAAATCATTCATGATTGCTTTTTCTAAAAAATCCCATACAGAAAAGGATTATCCAAAAAAACTACTCAAAGCAACATTAGTGGTTGAAAAACAACTAGAACACAACTTCTACAAGCTCTTCCACGAAACCAGGTTAATGCTCATCAAAGAACTGGAAGAATTCAACGACCTCTCCCGGGAAGAAGCTGTACACTACGCCCAGCTGATATTGAATAGGTATATGTTCATAGCATTTGCCGAGGATTCAGGATTACTCCACAGCCAACTATCGACGGACACTATTGTAACCCCAATAAAAAAAGGTAACCTTCGACACCGGAGCATATGGCAACGACTAAATGAATTATTCTTAGATTTAAACGAAGGAAACGATTACAAAAAAATATCAGGATATAACGGTGGCTTATTCGCTGAAGACTTAGACTTCTTAAAAATCCGTGACACAGTTGAAGACCAGGAAATATTCAGGGATGTTTGGCAAGATTGGAAGTTTAATGAATACGAAAAAGACATTAAACATCTTTTAGGAGCTCATGCAGATGTTGTAAACCCCATCTACAAGAATCTTCTCACAATCTCCTCATTTGACTTCTCATCAGAACTTGATGTGAATATACTCGGCCATATCTTCGAAAACAGTATTGGAGACTTAGAAGAACTCAAAGAAGACACCAAAGGCCGCAGAAAAAAAGATGGAATATTCTACACACCAGAATATATCACAGATTACATCTGCAGAAACACTATAATTCCCTACTTAAGCAAATCAGGTGATGCAAATACCGTTGATAATCTCATAGGAGAATATTGGGGATCTGCAATAAAAGAACTTGATGAGAAAGTAAAAAATATCAAGATTGTAGATCCAGCTTGTGGTTCAGGAGCATTCCTCAACAAAGCAGCTGATGTCTTGGTGGAAATTCATCAAGCCATTCATGAAGTTCTATATAAAGATTTGAAGGAAACTCTCATCCCATACTTTGACCATATTGGGAAAAGACGAGAAATTCTACTAAATAATATTTATGGAGTGGACCTCAATGAGGAATCTGTGGATATTACAACGTTATCATTGTTTTTAAAGGTCTGTCGAAAAGGGCTGAAGTTACCGAACCTAAGTAAAAATATAAAATGTGGAAACAGCCTAATTGACGACCCCCAATATACAGACAGACCCTTCAATTGGGAAGAAGAATTTTCAGAGATATTTGATGAAGGAGGGTTTGATATAACAATCGGGAACCCCCCATACGTTCGTCAAGAGCGAATAAAAGAGATAAAACATTACCTAAAGGAAAATTATGAGGTTTATACAGGTGTTGCCGATTTATATGTTTACTTTTTTGAGAAAGGTATGAAAATATTGAAAAAGGGCGGAATGTTTTCATTTATTTGTTCGAATAAGTTTACAAGGACAGGATATGGTAAAAATCTTCGAAAATTCATATTAAATTATCAATTTGTTAAATATGTTGATTATACTGAGGGGAATGTTTTTTTAGATGCAAAGGTTGACCCATGTGTTACTGTAATCAAAAATATGATGCCTTTAGATAAAAATACGGTTTTAATCAACAATAAGTATGAAATCCTTCAAAACAATTTTAATGAAAATAATTGGAACTTTGAAAGGCCTGAAATCATCGATTTAAAAAACAAAATAATCGGAAAAGGTATTAAAATAAAGGATATTGACGATATAAGTATTTACAGAGGAATTTTAACTGGTTATAATAAAGCTTTCATCATCAATGAAAAAACTAAAAACGAATTAATAAATAAAGATAAAAAAAATTTAGATATTATTAAACCTATTTTGAGTGGTAAGGACATTCAAAAATGGGAAATTAAATATAATAATTTATATTTGATTTTTACTTACATTGGGATTCCGATAGATGACTACCCTGCTATTAAGGAGCATTTGAATAGATATAAGACTGAATTAGAAAAAAGGTGGGATAAAGGAAACTATTGGTGGGAATTAAGACCTTGTGATTATGTTGGTGAGTTTCAAAGAGATAAATTAGTATATCCCTACATTAAAAAACAACTTTTCACTGTTTTTGATGATAATGGCTATTACGTTCTTGATACCGGGGCTTTTATAACTTCTAAAACAATCAATATTAAATATTTGGGGACTATAATATCTTCTAAACCACTAAACTTTGTTTTTAAGTTGATAGCTAATCCCTTAGCAAGAACAAGTGTTAACTCGAAAGAAATACCACGGTATAAGTTGAATAAAGCATCTGTTGAGCAACTTCCTATTTACCTTGCATCTTCTGAAGAACAACAACCTCTCATCGAACTGGCCGACACTATGCTCAACTTTAACCGACTACTCCAAGAAGAAGTCAAAGGTTTTCAAGGTTGGCTCAAGCAGACTTTCAAGGTTGAGAAGCTTTCTCAGAAACTGGAGAAATATTATAAGTTAGATCTGGATGAGTTTCTGGATGAACTTCGTAAGAAGAAAATAGATGTCAGGTCCCGTGAAAACCAGGAACTATTGAGAAATGAGTATCACAAAAGTCTCAATATCATAACTCCATTACTCCAAGAAATAAAACAGACCGATAATGAGATAGATGTATTGGTTTATGAGTTGTATGGTTTGACTGATGAAGAGATAAAAATTGTTGAAGATAATATAAATCCAAAAGGTGTTTAAATGGAAACTAGACTAAGCGTTAGCGTGAAAATGGAAGATGGTAGTTGGGATTTATTCCTAGAAAAAGAATTAAACCTAGACTTTATTCCTGATGTAGAAGATGAAATTGATGATAATGGGCTAAATTTTAAAGTTAGATCTAGAAGATTTTATTTAGATGGATATGTAACTTTGTTGCTTGTCCAATGTTTTGAAATGATAAATGATAGAGATAAAAAAGAGGTATTAACACGTATGAAAGAATCTGGATGGTATTACAGGGATCCAGCATTATTTGACATTTTAGATTTATAGTCATTTACCATACAATGATAAGTCTTTCACACGTAAAGGATAATTGTGGCCCTTATCTGGAGAAATATTCCAATAAAATGGCCCTTTTCTTTTATCCCTGGGCCTCCAGAACCCACAACCCCATTCTTCACTGGGGCCTTCACAATCCCAACCCATCTTAGTGCATTTAATATTTCCTTCCGGGTCCCGAACTCGGTGTATACAATTGCCAAATTCAACTTGGGGAAATAATGATACAAGGGTGGTTTGTTCTTCAGTAACAGTCATCAAACCACTTCTCTGTATATTTGATATCGGGTCCTGCCAATCCAGAAATGACCAAGATCAAAGTGGCATGGTTTGATTTCCCCATCACAGCTGCGGTCTAAATTCCCCATGATGAAAGCGTTTTTCTTGATTTCGACCATGATATCTAGATAATTTTGGGAACCATCTGTGATGATTTGGATCTCTTCACCTTCAACGTACTTTGTATCACTGAGGATATAGGACACTCCAAGCCTGCAGATATCATTTGACTGCAACTGTAGTCTCTTTATAAGGACTTTATGGATAGCCTCATGGAATCCCTGGCAGCGCCTGTGGCTGTCATCAGAAACCTTTCCCTTGTAACCTGCAGCTTTTGATTCTTCATTCTTAGTGCATTCAGGATCACAACCACTGCATTCATTCCAGTTGCAATTATATAAACAGCCACTCACCCAAACATCCCCTTCAATGTGGCCTGTTCCGGTTCTCTTTTAGCATAAATACAATTATCTGGGCTGCCATGCTCCCGACAATACAAGCACTTGTTCCTGCTTACCTTTTTCATATGAAAACCACAAAACACCATCAGTTCCCCTCTCTTTGCATTTCCATAAACTTGCGTTCAAACTCAGGTGAAAATTCAGCACTGCCAAATTCAGCTATAGGAATAGGTTTTTTAGGGATGAATCCACAACTGTTGAGAGAAAAGTCTTCACCTTCTCTCAAAACCTGACCACTTTTTAATTTAATATAACACTCTTTTTGCTTGAGAAAAACAACTAAAACCTCACTGCAATGATCTAAATCTGGATAAAAACTAAATAATTCTTCTAAAGCATAATGCCGAGATTTGGCATCAGTGTCTTGCATTAAAAACTTATCAGTGAGTTGTCCAATAGCAACAATCCCGGCATTAACACATTCAACTTTAAAACTATTGGATGGTGATTTAACCCGGTAAATTTCACCTTCATTATATTTAGTTGAAAAAGGATGCCTTATCGTGGTGAAACTGGACTTTTCAAGTTTCGAATAATCTTTGGAGAATTTAATGGTTTTCATCAGTGGCCACCTAGAAGATCCTCTTCCGGAGGCTTAACCTTTATGAAGGCCTTCTCCAGAATAGGTTTAATAACAGGGATTGCTCCCTCAGTTGTCATGGCCTTGCTGATTGGTCTGATGTATCCAATCATGTTGAAAAGGTCCTGTTCGAAATCAAATCCTTTTTTATTGCAGCACTTTCTTAGGCAGTCAAGGTTGTATTTTTCCAGATCTACCCGGATACCTTTTTCTGATACCTGGTAAGGGAGGCCACGGCCATCATTAAGAAGTTTATCCACACGTTTCATTATCCGTGATTCCAGGATTCTTTTTTGGAGAGCCATTTTCTGCAATTCTTTATCGCCAGCAACGACTTTGACTTCCATGGTGGTGATTTTATCAACCTTCAATATCTCGGTCTGCGCCCGGGTCCAGTTTTGTCTGAGTGGTGTGACCAGTTTCATGGCCTCTTTCTCATCCAACTCAGCTAGTTGTTGTTCTGCCAGTTTTTCAATACTAGGCTTTTCTGGTTCGTCAAAATCCCCACGTTCTTCTTCATAATTTACGGTGCTCATTCCAGGTTCCATTTTAATCCCTCAAAGTTTTAACTAAACCTTCCAGTATGTGGAACGGCACTTCAAAACATCTCTGTTGTTCAGTTCGACCGGATCCTTTCGGACTATTATAAGGGTCAAACATGACAACTGCCACATCATTCTTCCTTTTAATTCTCAGCCTTTTTTTCAGGTTATTTTTAAACTGGTTGATTTCAAAATATTCAACTTCTGCAACTCTTTCCAAATTAACCCCAGTATGTGTGTAGGTATGTTTTTCTTGCGTTCTGTCCATTCAAATCCCTCCTAATCTCCTAATCTCCTTATACATTGCGCGTGGTCCTCATCCTCTGGTTTCGGATAAATATATGCCTTAAAACTCTTCGCTGGATCCAGTGATCCGAGAATCTTCTTAGCTGCACAGATACATTCCTCGGGTTCTGCAGTGGCCACCAGGACCTGTTCTTCTTTACATTCAACAATCACAATCTTTGCTTTCATAAAAATCAACCCTCCATTACTTTAACAGATTTTTCAGATGCTTGAAGTGCTTCCCTTAAAACATTATTCTCGTTGCGGAGGCGTTCATTTTCTTCCAATAACACAATATCCTGATGGGGATTTGTTTTCCATCGGTAAATTCCAACAATTGCTAGAATGAAATAGACCATAAATAGTGCAGTCATTTCATAGGCCCCTAAGAAAAATGTTCTCGTAGCAAATGCAGCATTAGTAAATGTCCATATATAGAAACAGCGCAAATCGTGTTCAATGTTAAGGATTACACCAACAAGGGCAACTCCAGTAATGGACCAGTAGATGATCCAGGTCCAGTTAGTAAGTAAAAAAGAAAGTAAGTCCATTAGATGGTCACCTCCTTGTCTTTGTTGAGGTGGGTTTTCAGTTGTCTCCAGTCCTGGAGGGTTTCTTCCATCTTCTGATCTACATCTATTTTTTCGGATTTGGTCGTCCCTGACATAAAATATCGCCTCTTTTTTTTTATTCTAGAATCAATCCTGCTTCTTCCTGATTAATCAATTCATTTTTCATCCTGTACAGTTTAACACGATGATCAGTTTTCTTTTCAAGATAACCCAGTTTACTGAGGTCGTTAAGGATTTGCATCGTGACTTGTAAGCTATAATTGATTTGGGGTTTCACATCCCGGGCTGTGAACCATTCCTGATTCTGCGCATAGCCCATGATTATATCATCCCATGTCTTCCTGGCCCTTTCATCATTAACCTGCTGCCTATGAGTATCAGGCACTACTTCCACCACTTTCCTGGGAGCATGTATTTTCCCCAGCCGTGGTGGTCTTGGACTTTTACCCAGGATCCGTGGTCGCTGCCTGACCATGGGCTTGTTTTTTATACAGTTCTCGCATTCTGCTTCTCGACGGTGGCCAACGATTTTTTTAGGGAATTTTTCCATGGGTTTGACCTGGCCACAGGTGCAGCATAGTTTCATCCTATTTTCCATGGCCCGGTCTCCTGAAGATTGATGTGACCCTGGCCACCAGGCCCGGGAGGAAACCTTTAGGAGGTTCTCTGAGGTGGCCAATGCCCAGGGTTTTGATACGCGCCTTCACAGCCCCCTCAGTCCTTTCAAGTCTTAAACCTATTTCATCCGGCTCCAGGGAAGTGTCCCGGAAGAGTTCCAGGAGTCTTTGATCATGATCAGGCTCCCACTTGCGCCTGCTGTTCCCGGGCTTAGCATTCCCCTTCCGGGATTTCATACTTCCCAGATGTCTTCTTATGGCATCCCCACTGCGCAGGTGCACATCATCATGGAAATTATGCAGTTCCCGGAAGCGCTTGCTTATCTCGTCCGGTTTCTTACCCTGGTTTACTTCTTTTATTACGATTGATTCTTCTCTTTCAGTCCACACTGGTCCTTTAGGCATCTTCTACCACCACCAAGTCTAAAATTTTCAAAGTATAATCAACATCCCGTAATCCGTACAGGTGGACTTTC
>Ga0074193_1000838_pt1 | contig 45514 bp, 43 predicted proteins | sample EPASupsiteHSE605_FD_64523 | JGI IMG/M metagenome (GOLD analysis project Ga0074193, IMG submission 64523) | Bioremediated contaminated groundwater from EPA Superfund site, New Mexico - Sample HSE6-05 | ecosystem: Environmental > Aquatic > Deep subsurface > Groundwater > Contaminated ...
AATAAATAGGAGTGTAAAATCGGCAATACTGCGAGCTGATTTTACACTCCTAATCTTATTTTCTTCTGAATTTTTGGAAGTCGCTGCCTCAGAATCGGTGCACAAAACATCATTTTGAGACAGCCCCACTGTGGTTATAACTTGAGTGCTTCTCCGATGGTCCGCCCAAATTCCTGACACTTAATGACAGCATCGTCATCCGGGTTCCAGGTTACTCTGAGTCCTTCGTTAAGTAGCTCAAACTTGGCGTGTTCTAATTCAGTAGAAATAAGCTTAGTATTTTCACCACTCCAACCATAACTACCAAAAGCAGCGCCTTTTTTATTTTTCAACCCTAATCCTTTGATCATTTCTAGGATCCCGGCAACGGCAAACGATATGCCTTTATTAATGGTCGGTGAACCAACCATTATTGCCTTGGATTTAAAGACTTCTGTAATAATGTCGTTCTTATCGGTATGGGTCGAATTGCAATTAAACAATTTAACAGTAACATCTTTGTCACTAAGTTTGATTCCAGCAGCTATTTGTTCGGCCATTTTTCGGGTACTGTTCCACATGGTATCATAAATGATTGATATTTGATTTTCTTGGTAATCCTTAGCCCATGCCATATATTTATCAACAATTTGCAAGGGATTATCACGCCAAATGACGCCATGACTTGGGCAGATCATATCAACTGGCAGGTTAAAGCTTAAGATTTCAGTAATTTTATTCTCAACGAATTTACTGAACGGAGTTAAGATATTGGCATAATATTTTAGGGCTTCGTGATATAACTCGGCTTGATCGACTAAGTCATTGAACATATGCTCAGATGCTAAATGCTGACCAAAACCGTCATTGCTAAAAAGGATATTATCCCCGGTTAAGTAGGTGAACATCGTGTCAGGCCAATGGAGCATTCTTGCCTCAATGAAAATAAATTCTTTTGACCCAAGGCTTAATTTATCCCCTGTTTTGACGGGTACGAAATTCCAATCCTGATGGTACTGGCCTTTTAGGGATTTGATGGCATTAGCGGTACAATAAATGGGGGTATCTGGGATTTCCTTCATTAATTCTGGTAAAGCCCCACTGTGGTCGGGTTCACCATGATTAACAATGATATAATCAATCGTATGTAAATCTAGTTCTTTCCTCAAATTAGTGACAAATTCTTTGGCGAAAGGTGTCCAAACACAATCAATTAGGGCAATCTTTTCGTCTCGGACAAGGTAAGAATTATAACTGGAGCCGCGGTGTGTAGAAAGTTCATCACCGTGAAACTTTTTTAATTCCCAGTCGATTTTACCGACCCACTTTACACTTTTGTTAATTTCAAAACTCATGATTCAACCTCCTCGAATAATATTTAGTGAGACTCCCATTTCAAGTGGGAGTGGTACCCTGTACTCTGGCGAAATTCTCGATGTTCAACTTTAGTTGAACGAGGTGGCGTTTTTACTCCATTTTTTGGTACTGGGATAAGACTAGTTGAATCAATATATTGTCATACATTGTACAAACTATTGCCTAGATATATTCTACACTACTTGGGTTAAAGCTGCAATTATAAATTATAAATATTATTACTTAAAAGTTATTTAAATAAAGTTAACAGGTACAGCTGCCATTTTGTAGCGGTTTCGGCCATCCTGTTTCGCTTGATAAAGGGCATTATCTGCAGCCTCGATTAAGGTTTGAGGCAAGACAGTAGAATTGGCATATCCAATAGCTACTCCTAAACTAATGGTTACTTTGGGTGTGATAGAGGAAAGGCGATGAGGTATTGCCAGATCTTCCACATTAGTACATAAAATTTCCGCAACGTTTGTGGCACCGTCTACATCGGTGTTCGAAAGAACCACAACAAATTCTTCTCCGCCGTAACGAGCCACGAAATCGACTTGACGTTTCAGGGAGGCCTTTAAGGCAACCGCTACTTTTTTAAGACATTCATCACCTTGTAAGTGACCATAAGTATCAAAAGTAGAGCACTATCCTTTTGAGTTAATATTACTTGGTGCATTGTAATGAACGTAGCCAGAGTCAATAAGGCGATCAGACTTAGGGCTAAAGCATATGTGCGTGTTAGCTTAGAAAGGGAACGAATTTTCATGGAATATTCCCCCTACATGCACGGTTTTTTTGATAAATAATAAAACAAGTTGCCTAAGATAACTTGACAATATCCTTTTATCTTCTGCATTTTTCACCATAATTCTGCATAGTAAATAAATTAATTTATAGAGACTATAAAGTGAAAAGTAGTCTAAGAAAGGCCTAACCTCTATTGACCGCAATTGAAATCGAATAACCAAACATGTTATTCCTACATATATTGGTTTAATTAGTTATGACTTCATTTTGTTAGATTTAGCGTCATTACCCTAAAGGATGATGGAAAAATGAGGATTAAATTGGCATATTCTATTATTGTTTCCCTAAATAAACGGCTACTTTATTTGTTACAAGATGGTAGAGTGCTTAAGACCTATCCGGTTGGAATCGGAAAAATTGTTACCGCCACACCTACCGGATCATATAAGATTATTAACAAGGCTCCCAACCCTGGTGGACCTTTTGGAGTTATGTGGATGGGACTAAATAAACCCCACTACGGAATACATGGTACCAATAATCCTCAATCTATTGGAAAATTAGTATCTAAAGGATGTATTAGAATGTACAATTCGGATGTACTAGAACTTTCAAAAATTGTGCCAATTGGAACAACCGTAAATATAAGGGCATAATCTTTCTTGGATACTACTTTTAGCAATCACTTAACTAGAGAAAAGCCTTTGCTTGAATTAACCAAGCAAAGGCTTTAAATACTAAGGGTGGCTCTTACTGTTTAAAGGCTAGTTTGTGTACTGTATTCTCATAACCATGACCGATTTGGGAATTATCAAAGGCAGCAACTGCAAAGGAGTAGGTTTTAGCGAGATCATCGAACTGAATGTCTTTATCAGACGTTGTTTTTAATTTGCGGGAAATCTCTAGGGTCCATACTCCGTTTTCCCATTTGCCTTTAGCTTTGATGTCAGCAGGATCACCGGTAATTTGTTTAGCTATCGGACCAGGAATGAAGTCACCCTCTTTCATGGTCTTAATATAGTCTGCTGTGAATGGCTTGGTCTTATCGAGACCGTCAACAATTACATAGGGATTTCCGTTTACCGGTGCTCCATCAAAGACTAATTTTGGTGCTGATTTATCAGCAGTTACATTATCTTCATACTCTTTTGCACCGGGGTCAGCGTGGCGACCTCCACCACTTTTTGTAGCATCGTTCGGATCGTATTTAACGCTATCCATGAACTGGTCATGCATTAGACCTGGTTTATCGGGACCGAACAAAGAGTTCTGTCGAACATATTTCCAGTGCCACATATCTAATAATTCATTCTCAGCGTTTGTCCAGTGCTTTGTTACCGATTTTCCTTCTTTATCAGTAGCAACATGGCAGGTGACGGCGCAACCGGCCGTATTAAAATCTTTTGTTGAGTCATTGATGTTCCAGTTAATCGCTAGTTTATCCTCGTAAAATTCATTGTAAGGTTTTTTAACTAATTTTCCGCCTTCAAGAATCCAAGGGCCGCGTGCTTTGGAATCGGTAGGATCTTTGTATTGAAGCAAGAAGTAAACGTTCTCAGCATCATAGGCTGATTTCATAGTGACTTCGGTGTTACCATTGTCAAACTTCCCTCCGGTACCCCCTTGAAGAGCACCAGCATTCGAGAGAGTCAATTTCATCTCTGGTGCATTAGCCCAGAAATCCTCTGAGGATTTGCCATCTACTGTTGGGGCGGCTGTTGTTTTAACGGCTGTTAGAGTTTTTGCGTCGGTTACGGGAGCAGGAGTTGGGGTTGGGGTTGTGTCGGGCTTAGTCTGAGTACCAGCACACCCTGTTACGACCGCCAACGAGAGGACTGTGAGTCCAATGATTTTAGCTAGATGCTTTTTCATAGTTTTCCCCTTCCTTATTGTGGTGTTGTTTTACTATGACCCATATTCTGATGACAAGTGAGACACGAAGTATAATTCTGCAAAATCTCTGTATGCGGAAACATTGGCGCAAGCTCTCCAGAAGGAAGTAGAAGATTTTTTGCTTTCGGAAACTCACTACTACTAGTATGGCAGGAAATACATGCTGCAGGGTTAATCTTCGCCTCTATTTTGTCAGGAATCTGGTTAGTAACTTGTAGATATACCTCATTCAATCCAGCAACTTTGCGCTTAACATACCCAGTTGTACCGGGATCAGCATGGCATTTTAAGCAAGTCACATCTTCATGTGGTCCTGCAGACCAAGAAACTACAGAAGGATTAATTTGATGACAACTTGCACAAAAATTTGGTTGCGAGGTGTAATGCATGCCAACCACTGCTAAAATCCCTAGAAGTACGATAGCAAGAGATCCAATGATAATGATTTTTTTAGTCTTGGCACTTGGGCCGCTCAGTTCTCGATCTAGCATGGTTCTGGTTTCATTGTCGGTGGCCAAATTTTGTTCAGCTCCTGCTTTACTGCCACAATCTAAATGGATATCAAGATTGTCGCATGATTTATAGTTCCCTTAATGACTGAATTATATAATGGTCATGAAAAAAAAATTAGGGTCAAATGTACTGGTGTTCACCAGTACATTTGACCCCTAATTCAAAAAGGACTTAATGATTTAGTCCTTTTTCAAAGACATAGTTGGCGAGTTGGACACGACTCGTCAAGTTCAATTTATTTAAGATACTGCTTACATAATTACGAACGGTATATTCACTAAGGAAAAGATCTTCAGCGATTTTTCTGTTGCTTTTACCTTTGGATACCTCTATTAAGACTTCTCGTTCTTTATTTGTTAAGTTCATTAATTTATTACGAGCATGGGTTGATTGTGTTAGTGCACGATTCATTAACTTTAAGGTTTCTATGGGATTGAAAAGGATTTCGCCTGAAACAACCTTGCGAATAGCATCTCGTAAGGCCCGGCGACCGATCTCTTTGAGGACATACCCAGAAGCCCCAGCTTCTATCGACTGTAAGACGGCCTCTTCATCGCTATAAGATGTGAGCATCAGAACGCGAACCGTGGGTTGACGTAAAAGAATTTGACGACAAGCCTCAATTCCACTACCATCGGGTAAACGAACATCCATTAAAATGACATCTGGGTTCGTTTGCTGAGACTTCTCTATTGCCTCTGCTACACTACCTGACTCAGATATAACCTCGAACTCTGAATCTTCAAGTAAGGCAGTCAAACCCATTCTAACTACATCGTGATCATCGACAACCATTACTTTATAACGCTTCAACTTTATGACCACTCCTCTCTAATTCAACCATAACTTGAGTACCTTGGTCATTAGTAGTAATTTCGAGTTTGCAATTTAGCTGCTTTGAGCGCTGGCGCATACTATCGATCCCATGGCCATGTAATCCTGACACTAAAGATGTTGGGGTAATAGTTTTCCCCAAAAATCCTATTCCTCTACCGTTATCCTTAATAGTCATCCTGTAGAGCAGTTCATCTCCGTAAATCTCTACAGAGATGATAGACCCTCCTGAATGTCGGGCTGCATTGGCCAAGGCTTCTTGCATTATAAAAAAAGTATGATCAACTGCATTTGGAATAAATATAAACCAGATTGGGATATTGATAGAAACCTCAAGTGTTATGTTGGGAAATTCACGATATTCCTGTAACAGCTGATGAAATCGGTGTTCAACGGCTGCTTGTCCATAATCATCTGATTTAAGTCCATGGATGTACCGTCTTAACGATTTAATGGTTTCGTTATAACGCTCGATAACTTTTGTTATTAACTCTTTGCTCCGAATGGGATCCGTGTCAATGAGTTCAGAGGCTCGATCTAAAAGCATCCCTGATCCGTAAAGAGCTTGAATCGCTCCATCGTGGATATCGTTAGCAATCCTTTGGCGTTCTGTGCAAAGAGTTTCTAGCGTTTCTATTTTTTCAATGTTTTTCTCATACTCCAAGCGGAAAACGGAGAGAATTCGCAGAACATACCAACTTAAAAACATGCTCGATACTGCGCGAACGACCTGAACTGGGATATGGAACAGATGAAGGAAGGTCTCGTTATTTAAGATTTGACTGGGAAAGACATCTCCAGCCGGAACAATTAACCCTCCTAAGACGCTGTATATAAGAAGTGTGATTGAAGCATTCCGAAGGTTGTGACTAATTCTAACTCCCCAAACCTTGAGTTCTTGTCTACGACGCCAGAGTCCTAGTCCGGATAATATAGCACCTGGAAAACCCATTAAATATCGTGCCCAAATCTCACTTTTAACGTACCAAAGACTTAAAGCGTGTTTATCAAAGAAAAAAATAAAGTTTACGTACCAAACAAAGAAGATTGCAGCGGGTATAAGTATATAAATCTTTTTATCGAAATACTGCGCCAGTCCAAATGCAAGAAGAAAAGCGAAAGAAAGGGCCATGAAAGCAAGATGAACCATCATTAAGATTAAGAGATACTCTTCCTGACCCGCTGTTTGAATTGGCACAAAAAGATAACCCCATTCTGACACCGCATGGGTAAAACCAAAAACGGCTAACAACCATAATGTTTTAGCCAACTTTAACTGGCTTGGCTGAATAATTTGCATGGATATGGCTAGTCCCATTGTGAAAAAGGCTAAACCATAAACGAAATAGAGAACTTCATGTTGAATAACGATGTTCAGCCGCCTTTCTGAAAATTTTCCATATAATTTGCGTAAGCGAAAAGTTTGAAGACAGTTCTTTAAATTATTAGTAGTATAAATCCATAGTAAATAAAGTACAACTAAGGTTTGCTCTAAGACTTGGAACAAGCACGCTCTTAAGGCTATTAAACCATATAATCAGCCCTGATCAAGGAGAAATCTGGTTTCAGAACATATCTCTATCCCAGTGGAATCCGGTTGAATTAAGACGGAAAGTCATAATGCTTTCGCAATCTCCGGCAATTTTTGAAGGAACGGTAAGAGATAACTTATTGATTGGATTTAAGTTTTGCGAAAAGCCGCCAGTAGGGGATAATCAACTTGAGGATACTTTGAAAATCGTTCGATTGCATAAAGATCTATTATACTAAGTTATATAGCAGGGTAGGTATTCATAAAGCTATGATTACCTACCCCTTTGTTTAGTTTGATATCGTGATGCCTTCCTAAATTTAAAAGCTATTTTGCTAGTCCTGGTAAGAGTTTCTTGATTAATTCAATAACGGTTGGATTTTTAATCTCAATAGGCTTCGTTGCTGGGTCATCTTGAAGATCTTCATATTTTATAGCGCCAAAGCTATGATCCTTAGTGAAGTGTGCATTAGGATCGGTTGGGTTTTTCCACATCAGTTTCTCAAGGTCAAAGGTTTTTCCGGCATGACATTTTACGCAGATATCAGTTGGTTTGTCAGCAACTAGGAGGGCTCCACTGGCATTGGCTTTATGGGGGCTATGACAAGTTAGACATTGATTTAATTGTGAACTCTGAGCGTGTTTGCTGGCAAAGAAATTGCGGGTACCATAGTGGTTAGTTGCTGTGAAGTTACCTTCAGCGTCTTTAGTCGGATCGCTCTTATGACAATCTAAGCATGAGTTTTTGGCAGTTTCGAGGCTCATAGTTCCCTTTTTGTCAGTGGCGCTCGCATGGTTTCCGGCAGGACCATGACACGATTCGCAGGATATACCCAGAGTAGGCGAAGCCTTTTCAATACCTGGTGCATGGCATTTGCCACAAGTGAATTTTTCTGCGGTCCAGTCAGGCTTACCATCTTTATCGATATCATTTTGTTTGGGAGCCTCCACTGTCCATTTGTCGCCTACTTTCTTAAGTGCACCGACACGATAAATTTTTTCTTTAAAACCTGCTGTAGCGGGAATCTCAGCAATAATATAATCGTCCACCATGACCCCGTAGACCTTAGCTTGTGATAAATCTAGTGTTGTGGACGTTGGTTTTTCAGTGTTGGCCGCATCAAAAATAGTAACTGAAGTTAAAGGCTTGTCCAAAGGATAATCGGAAAGCGGTTTAAACGCAGAGAAATGTTTTGTATGCGCTACATTGTCATATGTGTCTGCGTGGCAGACTCTGCAGGCATCGTTACCGATATAAGCTATCTGGGCTGTGTCAGTTAACTGAGGTCCAGATGGCTGAGGAGATGAAGGGGTAGGGGTTTCTGTTTTGCATCCCATGGTTAAGGCTGTCAAGAATGTAAAAGAAATAATTGAGGCTAAGAAAGGTTTTTTCCAGTTCATTGAGTCGTTCCTCCTTTAAAACTATTGAAATACGTGATTTATTATATTGATCAAAATAGGTCTGAATAACTAGATCTGTTTTGAACCTAGTATCCTTAGTTTGCTTATAAATTAAGCAGAAAATGCTAAAATACCAAAACAAATATTATGAAATTTATGGAAAGTTAGTTATGTATTAGAAAAATTAGTTGGTAGAGATTATGAAATCGGCCATTTTGACAATTTGAATCCTTATGATCAGAACCACTAAAAAATACTGCTCACAATTGTAATAATGGATTGTGTGAGCATTTTTTACTTAAGTTTTCTGCCATAAGGATTTTAATTGGCAGGTCTTATGAAAAAGATTATTTGGGTGAACCATACAGAGAAAGAGCGCATCAATTATTGCACACCAGCTATACGGCACGTAAGAAGATCTAATTACATCCATAAAAGAAGCAAGAGCCAAACGGTATGTTAGTTGGCTCTTGCTTCTTTGTGTATCAGAGTTGTGTGACAAAGGTACGGCTTGACTTACACCTTAACATGTCAATTCAGACTTCCTTAACGGTGACTAATAAATCTCGTAGTTTCTTTTTCATTGAAATGAAATCAGGTTCATCCGGGCAACGAGGATAAGTAAACGGGATAGGAATGATCTCACGGACGCTGCCCGGTGAGGGTTGCATGACAATAATTTTTTGACCAAGTATTAAGGCCTCGTCAATATCATGGGTAACATGGATGCAAGTTTTATGCGTAGACTGCCATAAGTGCAAGAAATCGTTCTGTAGTTTAGTCCGCGTTAGAGCGTCAAGAGCAGTAAAAGGCTCATCCAGCAATAGAATCAAGGGGTCGGCAGCTAAGGCGCGTGCAATAGCTGCTCTTTGAGCCATGCCGCCAGATAATTGGCTCGGCCAAGCCTTGGCGAAGTCGTTTAAACCGACTATTTCGAGCAGTTCTCGGACAACAGTTTGTAGAAGCCTTTTTTCATACCGCCCCTTAATACCGAACGCAATATTCTCTTCAAGGGTCAACCACGGAAAAAGGCGCGGTTCTTGAAAGATCATTCCTCTTTCTGGACCAGTAGCATCTATCACGTTCCCATTAAGCAGTATTTGGCCGGATGCCTGCTTTTCTAAACCAGCAATGATCCTTAGTAGAGTTGTCTTTCCGCACCCGCTGGGGCCAATTAAGCAAATTAACTCTCCTGAAGCAACCTCGAAGTGAATATTTTCCAGAGCTTGAATCTGTTCGTTACCTAATTTGAAATATTTCGTGATATTGTTAATTTCTAGGAAATTTGCCATCTCGGTACCTCTTTAGTATCAACCTTTTCTTGCCAAGGTAAGAATTTCTTTTCTAAACGACGAAAAACAAAATCTAAGAAAAGCCCGATAATGCCGATAACGAAGACCCCTACAAGCATTAAGTCGGGCTGAGCCATTTCACGGCCCTCCTGAATTAGATAACCAATTCCCTTGGAAGCACCAAGTAGTTCTGCTGCCACCAAGGAGCGCCAACAATAACTGAGACCGAGTCTCATACCGACAAAGACTGAGGGAGCAGCGGAGGGAAGATAGACTCGACTCATCAGACCCCAGTGAGAAAGACCGTAGGTGTAAGCAACTTCTTTCAGCTTGGGATCTGTGCTGCCAATGCCATGTAATGTGTTGAGAAATATGGGAAAAAAGGCGGAATAGACAATGATGGCAATCTTGGATGCTTCGTCAATTCCTAACCAGAGGATGAACATAGGAATCCAAGCAATGGCCGGTATTTGTTGTAAAAAGCTCAAGCTAGGAGATAAAAAAGCACGGATGCCTGGCAACAGGCCTAGCAAGAAACCGAAAGGAAGAGCCAGACAAAGAGCAAGGCTGAACCCACAGACAACGCGGTACAGACTGATCCCTATATGCTTTATTAGCTGTCCATTACCAGCAACAGTTAGAAGGCGATCCCAAATCTGTGAGGGCGGAGGAACGAGATAGACATTTAATCTGCCCGAGCCACTGAGGATTTCCCAAAGAATAAAGACAATTAAGGGAAGAGCTAATCCCTGAAACAGTTTTGTTATAGACTGTCTATTAGAGGGTTTAGTAAACGCTCCCGACAAAGTTGTCGACTTATCTCGTTCATGATTTGTGGAAGCCTTCATAAAAAATCCTCCAATAATTAAGTTGTGGGCAGGTAACTTGGATCGACTAAATCTTCGACGATCTTATTAATGTTAACGTCAGGTCGGATCATACCTTCTTTTTGTAAAAAGGACGCAGTCTTTAGCAAGTCGGCTTTAACTTCATCAAGGCTCATGTCAAAGGTGAATACGGGGTAAAGGCTCTTTACTCCTTTTATATCCAGTTGATTTTGCTTTGCGGTCATAGTAAAAGCTTCTTCAAGGTTTGTTTCGCTCCAGTCAATTGAAGCCTTGTGAACTTTTAAGTAGCGTTTTACGAATTCGGGCTGAGTCTGGGCGAATTCGCTGCGAACGGCAATCACGGTTAAGCCAGAAATTAAACCTTCAGCTGAACGCAATTTCTTAACCTTACCTGTAGCAACAGCCTTGGAAAGTAGAGGTTCAGGGAGAATCGCAGCATCAACATGTCCTGCGGCAATAGCTGCGGACGCAGCAGTAGAATCCAGATTTACTAATTCCAGGTCCTGGGTTGTCAGATTTACTTCCGACAGGGCCCGGATTAACATTTCATGCAACATGGTTCCTTTTTGCAAGGCAATTTTCTTTCCTTTGAGGTCTGCCACTGTGTTTATTGATCCCTCAGGTTTAACAACCAGACTTATTCCTTTGGGAAAGCGGGAATAGGAGGAAACGATTTTAATATCATTTCCGTTAGCTTTTGCTAAGATAGCTGAAACATAGTTAAGACTATTAGAAAAATCAAGGGATTTTCCGGCTAGGGCTTCGAGTTGGTTGCTTGGGGCTGAAATATCGTGCCACTTAAATTCTATACCGTCTTTATTAAACTCGTCTTCAAACATCTTTTTTTCCTGGGCTACGACAGAAGGGATGTTAATGGGTCGGGAGACGTACGAGGCGTTAATCGTTTTAGGTTTATCGGGTAAGGCTTGGTTAGTAGTTTTTAGAGGTGTACAACCAATAAGAATAATTATGCATGATAGAAAAACAACTAATATCTTTGGACGAAACATAAATAATCACAATCCTTTGCCCTAGCATATAAAATATACATTATACATTCCTTCATTAATTAATAGTTTATCATAATCAAGTCATGCGAGCCACTCTTAGTAGAATGAATTGGAAGAGTGCTGGTTATAGAGTTATGATTACGTGTCATCGCTTTGTTTCAACAATGCGTCGGCTCAGACTAAGAAAATATTAGGATTGACATTGGTATATAATTTAGTACAATAAAAGAATAAGTGAGTAATCACTCACTTATTCTTTTATTAAAAGTATAACGTTGGAGGACTAGATGATAAATCAAGAAAATAAACAGCGCGGAATACGAAAAAAGAAAACTGCAGAAGAGCGGCGCCAAGATATCCTCGAAGCAGCGCTAAGTATATTTACGCAAAAAGGCTACAATGGTTCTACCACGGCGGAAATTGCCCGTGCGGCAGGTGTTGCTGAAGGGACCATTTTTCGGCATTTTGCCACCAAGAAGGAATTACTGATTGCGGTTCTGAAACCGAAAGTCCTAGATGGGATCATCTATCTAGACAAAGAACACAAAGAAGCTACCTCAGTGGAATTCTTCCGATATTTTTTAAGGAATCGTTTGGAGCTAATCAAAGAAAATGACGGTCTATTTCGGTTTATGTTTGCTGAAGCACAGTACCACAGTGAAGTTAGAGAGGCCTTATTTAAAGGGATTTTAGATCAGGGTATAAGTATGGTCAAACCATGGTTTGACAAGGGAGTTGAACAGGGGGTGTTTAAACCCGTTCCTTTTCTAGCCATGATGCGAAGTTTTATGGGAATGGTTCTGTTTTACGGGATATTCAATCACGTTTTCCCTGGGTTATCTCCGGAAAAAACGATCGAAGAAGCGGCCGACCACATGCTAGAGCTCTTTTTACATGGGTTGCTCGTTAATTAAAAACGTTAGAACTCAAGGCGAATCGTAGGATTTACAGAGGGAACACTAGAGTCAAAGTTTAAGGAGCGAGAGGAGAAATCATGAGAAAGAAAGCTGTAATTGTAGTCATTGTTCTTATTTTTATTACTCTGTCGATCTTGGGGGATCGTTATTTTAACCGTTCTGCAGACTCAAACACGTATTCTGGTACTATTGAAGGAACTGAAATTCCAGTGCAACCAGAGCTTGGAGGCAGGGTCGTTGAGTTATTAGTGAGTGAAGGTCAGGTCATTAAAACAGGGGATATCATTGCTAAGCTAGACGACAGTCAGGCTAAGATTTCCTTGGATATCGCGAAGAGCCAACAGACCCAGGCACAAGCTAAACTCAACGACCTTTTAGGAGGAGCGCGAGCGGAGGAAATCCGGCGGCTTGAGCACGTGGTAACTCAGGCGAAAGCCAATCTATCCGCCTTAGAACCAAATCTTAAATTTGAAGAAGATAATCTTGCCAATAATCAAAAACTATATGAGAGCGGCGCAATTAGTAAACAAGTCGTAGATGCACATGTAAATAAACTTGCTACATTAAAAGCCCAATATCAGGGCGCTCAAGCGAGTGTAAATGCCGCTCAGGCCAGTCTGGACCAAGCTCAAGCCGGTTATACTCAACCGACCATTCAGGCTCAGAAAGCGGCAGTCGATATTGCAGTTCAGTCCGTTAAAACGGCAGAACTAGGTTTAAGCAAACTAATTATTAAGAGTCCTGCCAGTGGTCAGGTGCTCTATCAGAATGTTGAATTAGGTCAAGTTGTCAATCCCGGCACAACACTGGCAACGATTCTGGATCCCAATGATTTGTGGATTAAAATATATATCCCGGGAGCCAAGCTGAGTCAGATAAAAATGGGCGGGACGGTTTCTATAGCAGCGGATTCATACCCTGATAAGACGTTCAAAGGACAAATTCAATATATCAGTACTCAATCAGAGTTCACTCCGAAAAACGTCCAGACAAAGGAAGAACGAACAACCACGGTTTATGCTGTTAAAATAACTATTACTGAAGGTAAAGACCAGTTGAAAGCGGGTATGCCAGCAGATGTGACCCTGGAGTAAAAGGAGTGAGGCAGAGTCAACAACCACTACCCTAAAGGATAGTGGCTTGTAGGTAACTATAAGCCACATGTTGACTAGACTAAGCATTAACTTGCTACGTTATATAAGCCATCATACCCGTGGACGTTTGTCCTAATCTACGGCTCTATGGTCTATCATTAAACAGTTCTGTGTGGTACGGAACAGTGTGCTAGACATGACAAACTTATATAACATTGTCTAAGGATTTTTAACTCTGAAAGGAGATAGGTTTTATGTTAACCTATAGTCTATTAACCGAGAGGAGGATGGCAGGTTAGGGTATGTGTACGGCATCCCTCCACTACCCTAAAGGGATAGTGGTTTCCTGCTAAGCCATCATGAATTTAGCGATTGATTGCCAGGGTTTAGTCAAACGGTTTGGCACGTATACAGCGGTTCAAGGGGTAAGCTTCCAACTTCCTGCCGGAGCAATAATGGGTTTCGTCGGGCCGAACGGTGCTGGAAAGACAACGCTTATCCGGATGTTATGCGGGGTTTTGGTACCGACAGAAGGTCAAGCTACTGTGCTGGGTTATGACGTCTTGACTCAGCCAGAAGAAATCAAACAGCGTATTGGTTATATGTCCCAAAAGTTTAGTCTCTATGAGGATCTAACCGTAAGGGAGAATCTTGACTTCTATGCAGGGGTATATAGCCTCCATGGAAAAATGGCCCAAGAACAGAAAACAAGGGTCATTGAGCGGATCGGCTTGGGCGAGCGAACCACCCAATTAGTCTCTTCCCTCTCGGGTGGTTGGAAGCAACGAGTGGCTTTAGCTTGTGCTTTACTGCATAGTCCTAAATTGCTCATTCTTGATGAACCGACGGCTGGGGTGGATCCGGTTTCACGGCGTATTTTCTTGGATTTGATCCATCAGTTAGCGAAAGAGGGCATGACGGTTCTTGTCAGCACCCACTACATGGATGAAGCAGCAACGTGTGATTATTTGGGTTTTGTTTTCTATGGGCGGTTAATCGCCTTTGGTTCGCCGGACGATATGAAAAAAAGAGAGGCTAAAGACAATTTAGATGATCTCTTCATCTACTACGTTGAACATGAAGCCTTGGATGATCCTCGCAATCGTACCCTCAAGAAAGGAGGACGAGGCTAATGGGGAGATTTTCTTGGGTGCGTTTTTTAGCTGTCTTAAAAAAGGAATTCATCCATATCCAACGAGACCGAGCCAGCTTAATCATGGCGATTGTCATGCCGATTGGTATGCTCCTCCTGTTTGGTTATGCAGTGAATACCGATGTAGATCACCTTCCTACAGTGGTTTGGGATCAATCTCGGACTGCCGATAGTAGAGATTTTATCACTTCAATTCGTAACACCCAATATTTAGATCCCGATGATTATGTCCAAGGTTATCATCAAATCGAAGCCTACCTTGATAGCGGTAAGGCTCGGGTGGCAGTCATCATCCCGCCTGATTTTGGCAAAGAATTACAAAGAGATAATGGGCAGGGTGATGTACAAGTTTTAGTCGACGGATCTGATCCCACCGTTGCTCGAGCAGCTATGTCAGCGGTTCAGATGCTTGGTCTAAATAAATCCCTGGAGATTCAAGGGGTACGTCTGGCCGCTAGGGGTGCGGCAGCGGGTACGAACATGCCGCTTAATATCGAAACTAGAGTTTGGTACAATCCGGACATGAAGTCGATGGTCTTTAACATTCCAGCGTTAATCGGTCTGATCTTACAAAATGTGATTGCAATGTTGACTTCGTTCTCGATTGTGCGAGAAAAGGAGCGCGGTACCATGGAGCAAGTTGTTGTGACCCCTATTCGATCTCTTGAATTGCTTATGGGAAAGCTTCTCCCGTTTGTATTTATCGGTTTTGTATCTCTAACGTTAATTCTAGCAACTGGGATTTTTTGGTTTGAGGTTATGCCGGCAGGAAGTATTCCCCTTCTAGTGCTCTTATCCACAATTTTTCTATTTACTATTTTAGCCATTGGACTCTTGATTTCTAGCATCGCTAAGACTCAGCTCCAAGCGATGCAAATGACGTTCATCTTGATATTACCATCTATCCTATTGTCGGGTTTCATTTTCCCCCGGGAAACGATGCCGACTCTGTTAAAAATTCTAGGTGGGTTATTTCCTTTAACTTACTTTCTAAATATTGTACGGGGAATCTTCCTCAAAGGAGTAGGGATGGAGTACCTTTGGCAGGATACGCTCATCTTATGTGCTTTTGCTATTATCTTGGTGGGAATCGCAGCCAAGAAGTTTAAGAAAAATTTAGATTAAGGGAGGGTGTGATGTTGCTCCGCTCACCCACGCCGCCTTGCCGTCCATGGCGGCGCTCTAATCTCGAACGTCCTGTTCGAGTCATGGACAAGTCCCGTGCCGTTCTGGCGCTTCACAATCTAAGCGCGATTGACGCGACTCTGCCTAACCCAACTTTCGTTTAAAAGAGATCTAAACCATTGATACAACAGGATTTCTGTTTTTGGTTCAGTTGCTACAACCTCTTAGCGACCAATTGATGATCGCGTTTCAATGGGTCCTTCACTTTTAACAATTGGTAGATCTTTGTGTGTTCTGACTCCGGAATTCCGGATACTAGATGATGGCACAACTGAAATAGTCGCCCCAAAACTGGGCTGTACGCCCAGGTATTAAGCGGAACCCGATTTATTTCTAAACTTGGCTATTAAAAAATGCGAAGCTGTTTTTATTGGATTTCTTAACTAGGTACATGGCAAGGTCAGCTTTCTTTATTAAATCCTCAGCATCCAGAGTATCAACGGGATAAAGACTGATACCAATACTGATTGAAATAATGACAGTCTGATCGTATATTGCAAAGGGCAGTTCGAAAGCCCGGATCACTTTTTGAGCGATTATGCTCGCATCCTGTTTGGTCTTTATTTGAGATAGAACAATTATAAATTCGTCTCCGCCTAAACGCGAAAGGAGATCACTTTTTCGAATACAAGATTGCAAACGTTCGGCTGCACCTCGCAATAATTCATCACCATAGGGGTGACCGAAATTGTCGTTTACTTGTTTAAACTCGTCAAGATCAAGAAACAGGACTGCCAATATCTGTTTATTCCGTCGGGCGTAGCTGAGGGCTTGATTAAGTTGCTCACCTAGTAATGTACGGTTTGGCAATTTAGTAAGAGAGTCATGCAAAGCATGATGTTTGTTAATTCTTTCTGAAACTTTGATTTGTTTATTTTCAACTTCTAGAGCTTTAATAACGTTCTTTAGCTGGTAAACACGGTTTAGATGATTTGTTATATCAATAATTTGAATTAAGGCATAGGTGTTATCATTATAATAAACAGGTCCAATTTGCATATTTTGGCGAATTATATCGTCTTGCGAATTATTAGCTGGCATAATAAAAGTATAATGGAGAGCCCCAGAACAGAAACGTCTTTGCCCGAAAAAGAGAGTTTTTTGTAAAATTTCATAAAAAATTTGTTCACCAAAACGTGGACAAATATGCTGGATTTTTTGACCTATCGATTGTTCTTTTGTTATATGCGTAAATTGTTCCAAATAAGTGTTCCAAATAACTATATTAAGGTTTTGATCGACAACAATAGTACCGATATTTACCTGGTCCAGAACCTGTGAAAATAAACTATTCATCTAAATCCTCCGAAAGTTCATTGATTTTTTCCAGGAGTAAAGAAACAGAATTCAGACTTAAGGCGATAAGAACCGCTCCTGTTATTCGGGTTTTAGAAAGTGTAAAAGATGTATGTAATACAAGTATGTAAATATCGTTTTGTAAGAAGATTTTTTGCGTTTCAGAAAAGGAAATAAGCTCTATTTCTGGTAAAGAATATTCTACTCTAATATCTAATAAGTTTCCAAATTCTCCAATAATGGCATTGATAATTAGATTGCCAATTTCTCTAAGAATATCTAAATCAGTATCAACTAAATGAACGATGTTTCCACTTTCTACGGGTAATATTTCGCCCGTGCATGCTGTGACCAAGAGTTTAGCCTGTTCTGGGGGAAATACCAGAAACGCTTTACCTTGGAATTCGTGACCAAAACTCATCGAAGAAGAAACAACGTGACCAGAGGAAAAAACGGACAGATATTGATATTTGGAAAAATCCAATTCAGAGACTGTAATAAGCATAATTTGTGGGATTGTTAATTCAATTTTTTGGGTTACCATTTCTGATAATAGGTTTGCAGCTTGACCAATATAAACATTAACTAATTCGGTTAGAATGTCCTTTTGCATTAAATTAAGCATTAAAATTCTCCTTAACAATGTTAATTAGTTGTTCAGCTTTTTCATTGTTAAAAGGTTTGTGTATAAACGCTGTAATTCCAAACTTCTCAATTTCATCTCTAATAGCTTTTTGAACATTTGCTGAAAAAACAATAATTTTAACTTTAAGGTCTTCTTCCCTTATTAGTTTTAAAAGTTCCCAACCATTCATTTCGGGCATTAATAAGTCCGTTATAATCAAGTCTGGTTTCTCCGTACGATAAAGGTTATACCCTTCAATACCATTACTAGCCAACAGTAATTCCAAGGATGGAATGTTGATTCGTAATGTCTTACCAACTAAAGATTTAACAAAATTAGAATCATCAACTACTAAAATTTTCATTAAATTTCCTATCTCCTTCCAGTGTAATAATATAATTAAATACAGAATTTGAGTATCAAGGATCTGTATTAATATTTAACCATATATTCATATCATCTTTTCTGTTTTGCCCTTAGAATTCCTCTTTTTGACTCCAAACCAGGTCGCTCTTTCTGTAACCATCCAGAGGGAGAATACTAGGCGGAACCTGCTTGCGACATTACTATTGAACCTGTATATAGACATAAAAAGCCCCCTCACTAGGAAGGGGGGTGAAGAAGGAAAAAAATGAAAAGAAGACTTATGTAAACCGCTAAACTAGCGAGTTGTTATCCTAATATACTAAGTATAAACCATATTTGTTATCATTACATGAACTTTGTGTAAAGGATATGTTAAACCTTTCCAAGACAGCCAAAAAGACCGTCCCAATGTGCGTGCGGCTTTGCTGAAGTGATGTAAAAGTTTTATTGGTTTAACTGCAACGAGCGCTGGGAAAGCGAAGAGAAGCAATCGTTATTAGGCTAACTTAAGAGATTTTAACCTGCAGACTATACTGCAGGGTTTATCAGTATTCAAGGGTATTTCGGAAACTATTGTTTCCTTAATGCACATATTATTTGAAAAGAACACTTGGCGGCGAAGGAGGTAGACTTCATCCTACGGCGCGAAAGTATTCGTCAGTGGATCTGAGCCTTCGGCATAAGTCATCCTTCAGCGCCTAAGTGTCCGTTACTAGCCTTGCGCCTTCGGCGTAACTCTCCACCGGAGAGTTACGTCACTGGAGACTTATGCCGAAGGCTCGATGTCAGGATACGCTCATCTTATGTGCTTTTGCTATAATCTTGGTGGGAATCGCAGCCAAGAAGTTTAAGAAAAATTTAGATTAAGGGAGAGGGCGTGATGTTGCTCCGTTCACCCACGGCGGCGTCGCTACCATGTTTGATTACTCGTCGAGAACGGCAAACCTCTGGGCTGTTCTGAATGTGAACCCGTGCCGTTCTGGCCCCGAGTAATGTAAGCATGGTTGACGCGACTCTGCCTAACGGGTTCGCTCCGCAAAATCACGCCCTCTGGGCTGGGGTTAACGGGGAATGGGGATGATGGGGGGAGGGTGTGATGTTGCTCCGGTTAACCAAGGCGAATAAAAAAACCTGCCGTTAGGTTGACCTAAGGACAGGTTTTTGTGACTAACTACCCATTTTTGTCTTAATTCGCTCGATGGCTTTTTCTGTATTTTCTCGGGTCCCAAAGGCTGTTAAGCGGAAATATCCTTCGCCATTGGCGCCAAAGCCGGCACCTGGTGTTCCAACGACATTTGCTTCTTTCATAAGCTTATCGAAAAATTCCCAGGATCCCATATTTTTCGGGGTTTTCATCCAGATGTAGGGGGCGTTGATCCCACCAAACACTTCGTAACCTGCCTTTGTAAGACCTTCACGGATGATTCGAGCATTTTCCATGTAGTAGTCGATGGTTTCTTTAACCTGCTTTTTCCCTTCTGGTGTGTATATCGCTGCAGCCGCCGCTTGCACTGGATAAGAGACACCATTAAACTTTGTGGTCTGTCTTCTCAGCCAAAGCTTATTTAGGCTATGGGCCTTACCCTCGGAATCATAGACCATAACTTCTTTTGGCACAACAGTATAAGCGCAACGCGTCCCGGTGAAGCCCGCTGTCTTGGAAAAGCTCCGGAACTCTACTGCGACTTCGCGAGCACCCTCAATCTCATAGATGGTGCGTGGAACTTCTTCTTCGCGTATGTAAGCTTCATAAGCGGAGTCGTATAGGATTATCGATTTATTCTCCCGTGCGTAGTCAACCCATTGTTTTAGCTCTTCTTTGTTTAAGGTCATTCCTGTCGGATTGTTTGGAAAGCAAAGGTAAATCATATCTACATGAGTCGTAGGAAGAGCGGGTTTCATGCCATTTTCTTCGGTACACGGAAGATAAACAATACTCTCATACTGTCCTTTCTCCACATTGAAGTTGCCTGTGCGCCCTGCCATCACGTTACTATCAACGTAAACAGGATAGACGGGATCAGTGACCGCCATGATATTGCTGGTACCAAAAATCTCTTGAAAATTCGCTGTATCGCTCTTTGCTCCGTCACTGACATAGACTTCATCAAGAGAGAGATCTACTCCACGGGTTTGATAATCATTTTCTATGATTTTTTCGATCAGAAAGTCGTACCCTTGCTCTGGCCCATACCCTCTGAAGGTTTCAGCGATCCCCATTTCATCGACTGCTTTTTTCATTGCATCTATGACTGCAGGAGGAAGTGGACGGGTCACATCCCCAATCCCTAATCTAATAATATCTGCATGCGGGTTTTCGTTTTTGAATTGAGTCACCCTGCGAGCAATTTCTGAAAATAAATAACTTCCAGGCAACCTTAGATAATTCTCATTCATTAGTGCCATAACTTGATTTAATCTCCCTTCTTAATCTACATAGCTCTAAATCAAAGTATTCTCAAATAAAATAATTTCTAATATTATAGCACAAATTTATCGATCATTCAGGAAAAAGGGCTAAGGGAATTTGATAATTTAGCTTTATGTGCGTGTAGTTAACGTGATAAAATAAGTAGGCGTTCAATGATTAAATTAATGTAAACTATTTAAGATGCTATTTTATTTTTGCTATAAGAAAAGCGATTTTAGAGCTATAGTTATTAAGATAAGGATACAGAACGGAGTGTAAAAATGCAAATACCCTCGATACGTCTGGAAAGTTTAGGTGCCTCTGTCTTTACTGAAATGGATAATTTGAAAAGAGAATTGGAGAATGCGGGACATAATCTAATTAATCTTAGTATTGGAAGTCCAGACCGTGCCCCAGCCCTAGAAATTCGCAATGTTTTGAGTCAGGCGGTTCTTGATGATAACCAATATGGATATACCTTAACTCGCGGGACAGAAGAATTTCGAAAGGTTTGTGCTCAGTGGTATCAAGAACGGTTTGGAGTTATTTTGAATCCTGAAACGGAGGTTTTGCCTCTAATGGGTTCTCAAGATGGTCTGGCTCACGTTTTTCTAGCTTATATTGATCCTGGCGATCTAGCATTAATTCCTGATCCAGGATATCCAATTTATACGGCTGGTTTAATGCTGGCGGGAGGAAAGAAAGTTACAATCCCGCTTTTGGAGGAGAATGGATTCTTACCTGATTTAAAGCAGATCGAATCTGATCTGGCCCGCAAGGCGAAGCTTATGTTTTTGAATTATCCTAACAACCCCACAGCAGCTGTGGCAAGTCTTTCATTCTTTGAAAATGTTGTAGAGTTCGCAAAAGAGTATGATCTGCTAATCTGTCATGATGCTGCATATTCCGAACTGGCGTTTGAAGGCTTAAAGCCGGTAAGCTTTTTACAAGCGCAGGGGGCGAAAGAGGTCGGAATCGAGTTCCATTCTGTTTCAAAGACGTACAATTTAGCGGGTACGAGGTTGGGATTTGTCGTAGGAAATGCGGACGTCATTGGAACCCTCTCACAACTCAAGTCGAATATTGATTATGGTGTCTTTGCTCCAGTCATGGCTGCGGGTGCATATGCGCTCTGTAATGCGCAGGGATCGATTGAAGAGAACAAGATTGCTTATCAGAGACGACGTGATCTCTTGATTGAAGGTTGTGCTTTAGCCGGTTGGAAAATGCCGATACCTCAAGGTTCAATGTTTGTCTGGGCGCCTGTTCCTACTGAACAAGACTCAGTATCCTTTGCGATGGATTTGGCTCGTAAAGCTGGGGTCATTGTAGTACCGGGGGTGGCCTTTGGAGACCATGGTGAAGGGTTTGTACGGGTAGCTTTGGTTCAAGATGAAAGCGTACTGCAGGAAGCGGTACAACGAATTCAGCAGTTTTTAAAGAAGGGCAAGAAATAGAATGATACATCGAATTGACTAAATAAAAAGTACAGTTTTAGAAGGGATTTATGCATGATCTAACAACAGATGAGAATCTACGGTAAATTAGTGCATAAGTGACATTGATGTCTTACTTAGGGAGTACTGCTTTGAGGTATGACTACGGCTTAAAGTTGTGGTTATATCTCTTCTCATATTACAGTTTATATGAGAGGTTTTGATTATAATTAAAAGAACATTATATTGGAAGATAAAAGGATAAAGGAGATATCTATGAACCCTTCGGAACAACTTGGAAAAGAAAAAATTGGTAAATTACTACTTAGGTTTTCGATCCCTGCAATTATTGGTATGCTAGTTAATGGTCTTTATAATATCGTGGACCGAATTTTTGTTGGTCAAGGTGTCGGCGCTTTAGCTTTATCAGGTATAGCCATTAGCTTCCCTTTCACCTTGGCCATAATGGCTTTTGGCATGTTAATCGGAATTGGTGCAACCGCAGTAATCTCAATCAGATTGGGTCAACAGAAAAAAGAAGAAGCTGAACAGATTGTCGGTAACGCGTTTGTTTTACTCCTTGGTATTTCATTGGGTATTAGCCTATTGAGTTACATTTTCATGGATTCACTTTTGATACTCTTTGGAGCGAGCAGTGAGGTTATCCCATACGCTAAACAATTTCTTACAGTTCTCCTGTGGGGTGCAGTCTTCCAAACAATCGGCTTCGGAATGAACAATTTCATTCGTGCAGAAGGAAATCCTAAGATCGCCATGTACACAATGGTTCTTGGGGCAGTATTGAATATGATTTTAAATCCAATATTCATCTTTGGATTACATCTAGGGGTGGCAGGTTCCGCTCTTGCTACTGTTATTTCTCAGTTCATTACTGCAGTTTGGGTATTGTCTTACTTTCTCGGAAATCGGGCGCTACTTAAACTTCGCCTACAAAACCTCAGACTAAAATGGCCTTTCGTTAAAGATATTCTGGCGATAGGGATCTCGCCATTTTCAATGCAGTTAGTGGGCAGTATTGTCACAATACTCCTGAATAAAACGTTAGTTAGCTATGGCGGAGATTTGTCAATTGCTGCAATGGGAGTTATAAATAGCATAGCGATGCTTATATTCATGCCGATTTTTGGGATCGGACAAGGAGCGCAGCCGATTCTAGGTTATAATTACGGAGCTAGAAACTATGATCGTGTTAAGCAGACGCTAAAGCTATCCATAATTGCTGCAACCAGTGTGATGACTTTAGGCTTTTTGGTCGTAGAGTTATTCCCGATCGCCTTAATGACCCTTTTCAGCAAGGATCCGGAACTGATTTCTATTGGGTCAAATGGGCTGCGCATTTTTTTGGTGATGCTTCCGATTATCGGATTTCAAGTGACTGCGGTAAATTACTTTCAAGCTACGGGTAAGCCTAGAAAATCGTTGTTTTTGAGTTTATCGCGACAACTGATTTTTTTAGTGCCTATGCTTTTGATTTTGCCTAAGTTTTGGGGCCTGACGGGTGTTTGGTTAGCGGGGCCAGTAGCCGATTTTGCCTCTGCTGGTCTTACGGTGCTATGGTTAAGAAAAGATCTTAGGCAATTAGCCCGACAATAGAAGAAAAGGTTTGATAATTAGAGTCCTTTTAGCCAATGTTGTAGTGGGATTAGAACTAAAAGGCAATACTAAGAATTTTGTTAATGAAATCATATAAAATTATTAAAGGAATACCACTTTTACTGTCGAATGCTAAATATTAAATAATTGTAAATTAATAAAGAAAATGATAGCTTGTATTGTACTGCTAAACTGCTACAGTCTCCCAAAGGAAAAAGGAGATCGAATTATTGTTCATTAAATGAGAGCTGTTTCTTGAGGTGTTATTACTAATTAACTAAAAAATTCCTAACATATAGGGGGACACTAATGACTTCAGTGAAAGCGTTTTATGAGAAGAAAATGACCTGTATTTTCTGTGGTCTGCCGTTTATTTCACAGAGAGTTCGTTCTCGTTTTGCAGTCCCGCATCGAACTGATAGTGATTTTTGCCCTCATTTTCGAGAAGGAAATTACAACCCGCATTATTATTATGTCAATGTTTGCCCTGAGTGTGGTTTCGCTTTTTCCGAAGAATTTTCAGATCAATTTCCATTAGGTGCTAAGGAGCTTATTGATTCTCAAATCGCAAAGCATTGGAAAAAAAGGAACTTTGGTGAGGTAAGGGATCTTCAACAAGCTATGGAATCCTATAAACTAGCCATTTTAGCGGGCACTCTCAAAAGAGAAAACAATGTGGTTCTAGCAGGTCTTTGCTTGCGTTTAGCTTGGCTTTATAGGACTGAAGATAATACTGAGCAAGAAAGGCGTTTCTTAGGCTTAGCACTTAAGGCTTATGAAGAATCCTTTGTTCACTCAGATTTTACTGATACTTCAATGACTGAAATAAGAGTTCTATTCATGATTGGTGAACTAAGCCGCCGTTTGGAACAGTACAAAAAGGCAGTCTCTTATTTTTCTAAAATCATTCAACATAAGGGTGCTGAAGCTGAACCGAGAATAGTTAATTTAGCAAGAGAACAGTGGAGAACGGCTACCGAAGAGCTTCGAAAGGGAAATGGAAATTCTAATTGAATTAATTATCTTAAAGCTGTGGAAGGGTATTAAGACTCTTACGCAGCTTTGTTTAATTAATAAGATAGTTATAAAATCTTGATAAGAGTGTGAGATTTTCTTCAGTTGGAGAACAATGGTATAATAATGTCTATAAAGTATGTAATAGATTTTAGGGAGGAATTAATCATTGGAGTTCAATGTTGTCATTGCAAAAGAACTAGGTCTAAAGATAAATCAAGTCAAAGAGGCTGTTAACTTATTGGATGGGGGAAATACTATTCCTTTTATTGCTCGTTACCGTAAAGAAGCAACTGGGGAACTTGATGAAAATGTGTTGCGTGATATCGTTGATCGTTTAGACTATTTGCGACGCTTGGAACAGCGGAAAACAGAAGTCCTGCGCCTTATTGACGAACAGGGAAAGCTAACAGAAGAACTGTCGACTCAAATTACTGCTGCGACGGTGCTTCAAGATGTCGAAGATCTCTATCGACCTTATAAGCAGAAACGCCGTACACGGGCTACAATAGCCAAAGAGAAGGGCCTTGAACCCTTGGCAGAGTGGTTGTTAGTTCAATATACCAGAGGAGATCCTCAAGCCGAGGCGGAAAAGTACTTGAATGAGGAGTTAGAGGTAAATTCAACTGAGGAAGCTTTAGCTGGAGCATTGGATATTATTGCGGAAACCATCGCGGATGATGCTATCCTTCGTAAAAGGATTAGGGAGGAAACCTTCAGAGCTGCGGATGTTGTAGCTGTTGCCGTAGCCAAAAAGGCAGAAGAACGCTCTCCTTTTGAGATGTATTATAATTATCGGGAGCCTGTTCGAAAGATCCCTCCGCATCGAATTTTGGCTTTGAATCGTGGGGAAAAAGAAGAGTTTTTATCTGTGAAGATTGAAGCTCCACTTGAAACCTTACATAGAATTATTGAAATGCGGTATGTCAAAACAGGACCGTGTGCTCCGCTAGTCCAAAAAGCTACACTTGATTCATATAAGCGATTGATTGAATCTTCAATTGAACGGGAAGTGCGAGCTGAACTTTCAGCTCAAGCAGAAGAACAAGCGATAAAAGTCTTTGCTGCCAATTTACGTCAGCTTTTACTTCAGCCGCCAGTCCGCGGAAAAATGGTTTTAGGTCTTGATCCTGGGTTTAGAACAGGGTGTAAGTGGGCAATTGTGGATGAAACGGGAAAGTTACATCAAGTGGGTGTAATCTATCCGCATACTGGAAAGGGCAAACGCGAAGAGGCAAAAGCAATTCTGCGGAAGGCTATTCAAGAGTATGATGCCAATATAATTGCCATCGGAAATGGTACTGCCTCTAGGGAAACAGAAGAAGTTGTAGCAGAAATGATTCAGGAGGATGGAATTTCCGTCGAATTTACCTTGGTGAGTGAAGCCGGAGCATCTGTTTATTCAGCTTCGAAGTTGGCTGGAGAAGAATTTCCGGATTTTGATCTTTCCTTACGGAGTGCGGTATCCATTGCTAGAAGGCTACAAGATCCCTTAGCAGAACTCGTTAAAATCGAACCCAAAGCGGTTGGAGTGGGGCAATATCAACACGATGTCCAACCTAAACGTTTGGAGGAATCCCTGCATGGAGTCGTAGAATCCTGTGTTAATGTGGTGGGCGTCGATCTAAATACCGCTTCAGCATCTCTACTCCAATACGTGGCTGGGTTAAAGCCAGCGGTTGCCAAAAATATTGTTGCTTGGCGGGATGAGCATGGTAAATTCAACCGACGCGATCAGCTTAAGAAAATTCCTCGACTTGGAGCTCAAACGTATATACAGTGTGCTGGATTTATTCGTCTGCCGGATGGGGTTAATCCATTAGAAAATACGCCTGTCCATCCAGAATCTTATCAGCTGGCTGAAGACATCTTGAAAAGGATTGAGCACACCTCAGGAGATTTGAGAGATCGCCTTACTGAAGTCCGAAAAAAACTATCTGTTCTAGATCCTAATGAGCTTGCCAAAGAGTTTGGAGCGGGAGTTCCGACAGTTCGTGATATCTTAGATGCCTTACAAAGACCCGGCAGAGATCCGCGGGAGGATCTGCCGCGACCGTTACTTCGGAGAGATGTCACTCATATGGAAGATCTCAATGAAGGGATGATTTTAGAAGGGACCGTGCGAAATGTTGTAGATTTTGGAGCGTTTGTAGATATCGGTGTTAAGCATGATGGTCTCGTTCATATTTCCCAGTTAAGTGATAAATTTATAAAACACCCCATGGAAGCTGTTGCTGTTGGTGATATTGTCAAGGTGCGCGTGATCGGCCTTGATAAAGCGAGGGAACGAGTGAGTCTATCCATGCGGGATCTTACGACCAGTGTTTCAGTTGTATGAAAATAAATGAAGATTAGAATAAAGATTAATGTAATTTGCGAAGAGACATTAAAATCCTAAGGATTTAAATGTCTCTTCTTTTGTGAAGAATTATAGGATATTGGAAACATAGGTAGAGAAAGATTAAGTTCCAAATTAAGGGAGTAAAACACAAAATAGTCGCAAGTTAGTTTAAATAATCATAAGATTTGAGAGGAGAAAAGTTTAAAATATACACCGATTTACAAATTGTGGGAAAACGCTTCTAATCTCATATGAATTTATAGTTTAGATGAAAATAGTTGGATTCATATGAAAGGTAAGTTTACTAGTTTTTAGTTGTTTCATAAAATAAAACGCATTTTGTTTCATTTTTGATTATTATTTAAAATTAATTAGTGAAAATAAACTCAATTATTGAAAAAGATTTGAATTTAGTGTAATATATGACTACAATCACTAATAAGACTTTTTTGAAAATTGTGGTATGATAGGCTAACCACTTTACTGTAATAAACAGTAAAGTTCCTATTATGGAAAGAAGGTGATATATGCTTAACTAAATTTTAAAAGGGATAAATACTTACTTGAAAATTAATGAGGAGGTTTGAGATGAACACTGGAGTATTAGCCGTTCTTTCCCTACTCCCTATCGCTGTCGTAGCAATTTTCCTTGTAGGGTTGAGATGGCCCGCAAGTAAAGCTATGCCGCTCTCATTTATCACAGCAGTTATACTCGCACTTTTTGTTTGGAAAATTCCTGGTGCCCAAGTTGCAGCCGCATCTATGAACGGAGTTGTTACTGCAATTACGCTTATGTATATTATTTTTGGTGCTATTCTTCTTCTAAACACCTTGCAAGAAAGTGGTGCCCTTCAAGCCATTCGTAGAGGCTTTACAGGAATCACTGCAGACCGAAGAATTCAGGTCATTATTGTTGCTTGGCTTTTTGGTTCCTTCATCGAAGGCTCCTCTGGCTTTGGAACACCTGCTGCAGTTGCCGTTCCTTTGATGGTCGGACTCGGCTTTCCGGCTATGGCTGCAGTTGTTGCCGGAATGATGATTCAAAGTACCCCTGTATCCTTCGGAGCTGTAGGAACACCTATGCTCGTAGGAGTCAGCACAGGACTCAAAACTCCTGAATTACAAGCTTATGCCCAATCATTAGGATACACTGACTGGAATGCATTCATCGGATTTGCCATCGCGACCAAAGTTGCTTTCTTGCATTTTGCAGCTGGTGCCCTTATTCCCCTCTTCGTCGTAGCTTTCATGACTCGTTACTTCGGTAAAAACAAATCCTTTAGTGAAGGCCTCAAGGTTTGGAAATTTGCACTTTTTGCAGCGTTCTCCATGACGATCCCTTACATTATTGTTGCCAACTTGCTCGGACCCGAATTCCCCTCTATGTTAGGTGGATTAATAGGTCTTGCAATTGTCGTTCCTGCTGCTAAGAAAGGTTTCCTCATTCCAAATGATGTTTGGGATTTTGAGTCGAAAGAAAAGTGGGATCCAGAGTGGAGTGGTAAGATTGAGATTAAGGATATTGCTGCTAAGACTAAGATGAGCAGTATTATGGCTTGGATGCCTTATGTTCTCATTGGATTGACCCTTGTTCTTACCAGAACCGTAGGCCCTCTTACTGCTCTTCTCAAAAAAGCTAAATTTGTTTGGCCTCAAATTTTCGGAACAAGTATTACTGCCTCTTGGGAAATTCTGTTCTCACCAGGTTCCGCGTTTATCTTTGTCACACTGATTACTTTCTTCCTTCATAAAATGAGTGGGACAGCTTATGCCAGAGCTTGGAAAAACTCAGCAATAACGATGCTCGGTGCGGGTTCTGCCCTTATCTTCACCGTCCCCATGGTGCAAGTGTTTATGAATTCAAAAGGTGGCGCAGCTGGTCTCGCTAGTATGCCGATTGTCCTTGCTGAATCCGTTGCTGGCTTAGCTGGGTCTGCATGGCCAATCTTTGCTCCTTTGATTGGTGGACTTGGAGCTTTCGTAGCTGGTAGTAACACCGTTTCCAACATGATGTTCTCCTTGTTCCAGTTCGGTGTAGGAGAACGAATTGGAGTTGATCCTACTTGGATTGTGGCGCTTCAAGCCATTGGGGGCGCAGCTGGAAATGTTATCTGCGTACACAATGTTGTTGCCGCTTCAGCAGTTGTAGGTCTGCTTGGAAAAGAGGGCTATGTTATCCGTAAGACAGCGGTCGTGTTCTCATATTACGCTTTACTTCCAGGAGCGTTAGGTTATGCCATCCTCTATAGCGCCGATAAAGGATTCTTCAATGTTGGAACGATTATTGTTGCATCGATTTGGGCTGCTGTAGTCTATATTATTGCAACGAATAATAGTAGACTTAAGAATCTTCCAGGGGCAAAATAATCTTCTATAAACCAAAAATAATAGTCAAAAGGGCCCTTCTAATTTCACTAGTGAAATTAGAAGGGCCCTTTTAATACTGGAGTGCAACAATGGCGCGTCTGCACCTAAAGGTTTGACTCTAGCAAAGTTTAAATCACTTGAATTGATGAAAACAAGTTGTCGTAATGATATACTTTGCTGAGGCAAAGGTTGAAATGTCTTGTTGCCCTCAATCCTTTGCTGTGCTAACGTTAAGAGTCTGTTATAATAATCAGATGAGTGCATTGGCATTATAATGCGAGATTAGAATAGCTTACTCTTGGTTTTTCAGGGGACCATGGGTATAGCGAAAGTGAGGCAAAAAGGTGGACAAAGGAATGAAGAAGCTTTTTATAAAGAACGGCCAGATTAAAACTATGGCCGGACGTGAATTCCTAGGAAATATCTTGATTGAGGGAACAAAAATTACGGCACTCATAGAAAATCAGGATGTGGAAGTACCAGCGGATGCTGAGATTATCGATGCCCAAGGGTGCCTCGTGCTGCCGGGATTTATTGATGCCCATTGTCATGTGGGAATTGGAGAAGAAATCTATCGGTGGGAAGGGGAAGACTTTAACGAAATGACAGACCCTGTGACTCCGGACATGCGGGCGATTGATGGAATTAACCCAGAAGACGAGGGCTTTCGTGATGCCCGTTTGGGTGGGGTGACATCTGTCTTCACTGTTCCAGGGAGTGCGAATGTGATCGGGGGAACTGGAGTAGTGATGAAGACGGCTGGAAAGATTGTAGATAAAATGATAGTTCGTGATCCGGCTGGATTGAAGATAGCATTCGGGGAAAACCCCAAGATGGTTTACAGTGAACAAAAGAAAATGCCTATGACTCGGATGGGAACAGCAGCACTTCTTCGGCAGTCCTTAGTAGATGCTGAGACGTATAAAGATAAATTAGAGCAAGGGAAAACGGATCCTGATAAACTCCCAGAGCGGGATTTGGGTTTAGAAGTCCTTGTAAAGGTCATTAATCGAGAAATTCCTTTGAGAGCGCATGCTCATCGTGCAGATGATATTATGACTGCAATCCGTATTGCTCGAGAATTTGACGTTCACCTAGTAATTGAACATTGCACTGAAGGACATAAAATTGCGGAGGAACTGGCAGAGCTGGGGTATCCGGCAGTGGTTGGACCCTTGTTGACTAACCGTTCAAAAGTCGAGCTTAAGGATAAATCCTTCAAAACTCCTGGCGTTTTAGCTAAAGCGGGGGTAAAAGTGGCGATTATGACCGACCATTCTGTCACCCCAATTGAACAACTTCCACTTTGTGCGGCTTTAGCGTGTAAAGCAGGGATGGACAGAGAGGATGCTTTACGGGCCATTACCATCAATTCGGCAGAAATCTTGGGTGTGTCCGATCGGATAGGATCTCTAGAAGTTGGAAAAGATGCAGATATTGTGATTTGGACGGAACATCCGTTTACAATTACTGCTAGTCCGCTCTACGTAATCATTGACGGGAAGATTGTTAAACCTGAATCTGAGAATGCGAAATAAACTTATGAAGCTTAAATTCTCTTCGAACTCCCAGTCTCTGCTGGAATCGCAATGGCAGTGATCTGGGGTTTCTCCTTTGTATTTACTAAAGAGAGCCTGGAATATACTCAACCGTTACAGCTGCTTGGTATTCAATTTGAGCTTTATTAGCCCTCTTTTAACCAGGACTATATTTATGGAGGAGACCTGAGGGAGTGAAATGGACTTACCAGCATCTGAAGTAGGTATGTTTTGCGTTGGTGCCGCAGTGAACGTTTCTTAACTTGATCACGGTCGTGTCTGTCTTTCGGGTGTATTTTTTCTGGGAGAGCAGTTTACTTGGGTTCAGGCAGTAGACATAACTCTGATTATTTCGGAGTTTGGGGGACGAATATCTTTGGATACAATAATAGTGTCGTTGTATCAGGAGGAATAGAAAATGGACTATAGAGTTACGAGTTTATCGGTTGAGCAAACCCGTGAGTTGGGGAAACAAATAAGTGAGCGGTTGCATGGTGGAGATGTCATTGCATTAACGGGGGATTTAGGCGCTGGGAAAACGGCATTTGCCCAAGGAATTGGTGAGGGGTTAGGAGTAGCTAACCCTATAACCAGTCCGACCTTCACTTTGATACATGAATATAGGGGTCTTATACATGGAACTAAAATCCGTTTAATTCACATGGATCTATACCGATTACGACACCCGGAAGAGACGGAAGTAATTGGGGTCGAAGATGCGTTCGTGGAGGATGCGATTTGTTTAATTGAATGGCCAGAAATTGCTGAGGATTATTTGCCAGAAGACCGTTTAGATGTTGAGATTCATGGAAGTGGAGAAATGCCCCGTGAGATTACCTTTCATGCTAAAGACTCCAGTTGGGAGCAACGTTTAAACTTTCTTCGCAAATGGTAGGAGGTTCCCAATGAAATACTTAATAATAGATACAACAACAAAAGTTACGGCTGTGGCCTTAGCTGAAGACGAGAAGCTGGTTGGTGAAGGTTTTTTACATACCACTAAGACGCATTCAGAGCGTATCATTCCGATGCTTGATCAATTGCTCACAGCTACAGCTTGGACACTTCAGGAATTAGATATGATTGGCGTGGTGCGTGGGCCGGGGTCCTTCACTGGAATTCGGATCGGAATTGCGACAGCACAGGGATTGGCACAGGTTCTGAATCTCCCGCTCATTGCCGTAGTGTCTTTAGATGCCTTGGCTTGGGCTGGTTTGGGAAGAACGGAAGATGTTGTTCCAATTCTGGATGCGCGCAAGAATGAGTGGTACACGGCGCGTTATAACTGGACGCTAGGGGAAGAGAAACCGGAGTGTTTAACCCCGCCACAAGCCATGCCTACGGGCCAATGGTTGGAATATTTGTGGGGACTAGACCGTGACATTTGTTTCGTTGGGGATGCGGTGGGTAAGGCTAAGGGGCGTATAAAGGAAGTACTTGGTGATCGAGCGGTGATTTTACCAGAGTATGCTAGTTTACCTCGTGGAGCTTATGCCGCACGAGCAGTGTGGCAGAGATGGCAAGAAACGGGCGAAGGGGAACGGGTTGAACCGTACTACATCCGCTTTTCTGAGGCAGAGGTGAATTGGGCGAAGAAAGAGGAAGCGCGAAGGAGCGAGAGACATGGATAAGGGGATTATACGTCCCATGTTTATGGATGATCTCGAAGCAATTATGGAGATTGAGACTGCTTCTTTTTCTACGCCCTGGTCCTTGCAGGCCTTTAAAGCAGAGTTGAAAGATAATGAATATGCGCGTTATGTTTGCCTAGAGTTGGATGGTAAGGTAATTGGGTACATGGGACTATGGTTCATCTTAGATGAAGGTCATATTACAAACGTGGCGATCGCTCCTAACTATCGAGGACAACATTGGGGAGAATTTCTAATGCGTTCCGTCATGAAGAAAATGATGCAGGAGGGTATGGAACGGATGACACTGGAAGTTCGGGAATCGAATAGCCTGGCACAGTCATTATATCGTCGATTAGGTTTTGCCACAGCTGGGATCCGCAAAGGGTATTACTCGGATACAGGAGAAGATGCACTAATAATGTGGGCTGAATTGGGAATGGCGGTGAATAGGGCATGACGGGGAGTGAAAAGAGTAAGGTTATAATTCTAGGGATAGAAACGAGCTGTGATGAGACTTCGGCAGCAGTTTTGTTGAACGGAACGGATTTACGAAGTCATGTTATTTCTTCGCAAATATTGACTCATCAAAAATATGGAGGAGTTGTACCGGAAATTGCTTCGCGTGAACATAGCCTACATTTTCAACCAGTTGTGCAACAAGCGTTGGAAGAGGCAAAGGTAACCTTTGGAGATTTGTCAGCGATTGCGGTGACCTATGGTCCAGGGCTTGTCGGCTCTTTGCTAGTCGGAGTTTCGGGGGCGAAAGCAATGGCATATGCGGCTGGAATCCCACTAATTGGTATTAATCACTTGGAAGCCCACGTTTATGCAAATTTTTTACAACATAAGGATTTACAATTTCCACTCCTGGCTTTGTTAGTATCGGGAGGGCATACACACCTCATTTTGTTTGAGGCCCATGGAAGATATAAAGTTTTAGGGTACACACGGGATGATGCTGCTGGAGAAGCACTGGATAAGGTGGCCAGAACCTTGGGATTGGGTTATCCAGGAGGCCCTCAGATTCAGCGAGTGGCTCATGAGGGAAATGCGCAAGCATTTAAGTTTCCTCGAGCAATGTTAGAACCGGATAGTTTAGATTTTAGTTTTAGTGGTATGAAGTCTGCTGTTTTAAATACCTTAAACTCTGCACGCATGCGCGGAGAAACATTAAATGTCCCAGATATTGCGGCTTCTTTCCAGCAAGCGGTAGTTGATGTCTTAGTTCGAAAAACGTTAATGGCTATCAAGCAAACCGGAGTTAAAACACTGCTTTTGGCGGGTGGAGTTGCTGCTAATAGTTTACTGCGTGAAACCTTAGACCAAAGCCTAACGAAACGAGGTGTCCGGTTAGTTTATCCATCGCCGATTTTTTGCACAGATAATGGGGCCATGATTGCGTCAGCAGGGTACTATCACTACTTAGAAGGGGACTTCGCACCATGGACCCTTAATGCTGTTCCTGGACTGGGACTTGTGTGAAACGGATAGGAATCATATGTTCTGTGGATAAGGTTGACCTGTGGACAATGTGGATAAGTCTGTAGATAAGTCATTATAGCGGTTTTGGAGTTTTGCGCAGAATTTGAGAGTCTGGGATAGTATTATCCACAAGTCCTGTGGATAATGTGGATAACCTATAAACAAGGCGAAATTCTTAGATTCCATAAGTGGATAACTTTGTGGGTTGAAATTACTGATTGATTTATGTAAATCTTATGAATATAAGAGACGGTATTTTATATTAAGAATATTAACAAAATATTTCAGTTATAGTGGAAGGATTTTGTTAATATTAATCGAATAAATTTAAATGCACGAGATTTTACCGAAAGGGAAGATCCACATGAATGAGGAAAAAATAAACTTAAAGGCCGAAGTACGCATAAGTTGTTTGACTCAGCGAGCCACTTTGGGAGAGAAAGAGAGAAGGACCAAAAGTTTAATTATTCAACAAAAACTTCGGGATTTACCAGACTTCCAAAAGGCTCGTACAGTGATGTTATTTCTTAACTTTCGAGATGAAGTGGAAACGACGGACTTGGCGGAGGCGACAATAGAGTGTAAGAAAAAGCTGATATTACCTCGTTGTGCACCTAAGGGCATACTTCTACCACTCGAAGTCAGCAATCTAGCAGTGGATCTTGAGCCAGGAGCTTGGGGAATTCGTGAACCAAAACTGACCAAAGAAGAAGTAAATCCTTTAGAGATTGATTTAGTCGTTGTGCCTGGGGCGGGTTTTGATCTGCAAGGGAATCGTTTAGGCTATGGGGGAGGCTTTTATGATCGCTTCTTTATGCGGCTAAAACCCTTAACACCTAGAGTTGCTCTTGCTTTCGAATGTCAAATTATTGAACAAGTACCGGTGGATAAGCACGATGCTAAAATGACTAAATTAATCACAGAGAAAACAGTGTATGATTTTTAGAACGATAGGAATCAATAGGGGGGATTTTGTTGAGCACCGCGTGTGAGGAGTTAGTGGATCCTAAGGAAATTAAGTTGGATGAGATTATTAACAGGCATAAAAATGATAATGGTCCTCTTATCCCGATCTTACAAGGAGCCCAAGAGGTATATGGGTATTTACCAGCCCATGTGATTAAACATATTAGTAAAGCAACTAGAATACCAGTAGCTAGAATTTATGGCGTGGTAACGTTCTATGCTCAGTTCCGTCTAACACCTGTGGGACGTAATTTAATCAATATCTGTTTGGGAACAGCTTGTCATGTTCGTGGGGGCGCCAAGATCGTTGAAACTATAGAGAAAGAATTAAAGATTAAAGATGGAGCTACGACCGAAGATGGCCGCTTTACCTTAGAGGTTGTAGCATGTATCGGAGCATGTGGTCTGGCCCCGGTAATATCTATTAATAATGAGGTTCATGGACGATTATTGCCGGAGAAAATCGCCGGGATATTGGCCAAATACGAGTAGGAGGATTAAAGGATGGCTGAGAACCAACGGATTCTAGTTTGTGCAGGGACGGGATGTGCCTCTTCAGGAGCACTTCCGATCATCGATATTTTAAATGAAGAGCTCAAGCGGCAAGGACTTGAAAAAACTGTAAGCGTCGTTGGTACAGGATGTCAAGGGTTTTGTGAAAAGGGACCAACGCTCGTTATAGAACCGCAGCAGATCTTATATACTCGAGTTACGGCTGAAGATGTTGCAGAAATTATTGAGCAAGAGCTTGTCAAAGGGGAACGAGTTGAACGACTTCTTCTTGTCGATCAAGCAACTCAAAAACCCGTAAGTTTAATGTCTGATATCAAGTTTTTCGCAAAGCAACATCGAATTGTTCTTCAAAACTGCGGGGTAATTGATCCTAAGAAGATTGAGGAATACGCGGCACGGGACGGATATAAAGGCATTGAAAAGGCCCTTAAAGGGATGTCACCTGAAGAAGTCATGGAAGAAGTTAAGAAATCAGGGCTTCGTGGTCGTGGTGGCGCTGGCTTCCCTACAGGAGTAAAGTGGGGTTTCTGCCGTTCAACTCCAAGTGATAAAAAGTATATTATTTGTAATGCAGACGAAGGAGATCCGGGTGCCTTCATGGATCGCAGTGTGCTGGAGGGAGATCCACATTCTGTTATTGAGGGAATGCTCATTGGGGCGTATGCTATTGGTGCAGACGAGGGATACGTTTACTGTCGTGCAGAATATCCTTTAGCTATTAAGAACTTGGGAATTGCGATCAAGCAAGCTGAGGAAGCTGGTTACCTGGGAGATAACATTCTGGGCTCAGGCTTTAATTTCCATTTAAAAGTGTTTGAAGGTGCTGGAGCTTTTGTCTGCGGAGAAGAAACCGCATTGATGGCTTCTATTGAAGGGAAACGCGGAATGCCAAGAGTACGCCCACCCTTTCCTGCAGTTAGTGGACTATGGGGAAAACCAACCAATATCAATAACGTAGAAACTTGGTCCAATATTCCTCATATTTTACGCAACGGAGCAGAGTGGTATGGTCAATTCGGGACGGAAAAAAGTAAAGGGACAAAGATCTTTGCTTTGACCGGTAAAGTAAACAATACAGGCTTAGTAGAAGTCCCGATGGGTACAACCCTTAGGGAGATCATCTTTGACATTGGAGATGGTATTCAGGGCGGTAAGAAGTTTAAAGCAGTGCAAATTGGAGGTCCCTCGGGTGGATGTTTGCCTGAAGATATGCTCGATCTCGCCGTGGATTATGATACGTTGACACAAGCTGGAGCGATGGTTGGCTCCGGTGGACTTGTCATCATGGATGAGACCACTTGTATGGTGGACATTGCCCGTTATTTCTTAAACTTTTCCAAGAAGGAATCTTGTGGAAAATGTACTCCTTGTCGAGAGGGAACCACGCGGATGTACGAGATCCTAGATAGAATTACTAAGGGAGAAGGGAAAGAAGAAGACCTCGACACCTTAGAAAATCTCGCTATGACTATCAAGGAAACCTCCTTGTGTGGATTGGGTCAGTTCGCACCAAGCCCCATTCTTGCAACTCTAAAATACTTTAGGCATGAGTATGAGGCGCATATTCGTGACCATAAGTGTCCTGCCCATAATTGTAGTGCTTTACTGAGCTTTACCATTGATACGGAGAAATGCAAATCGTGTAGTCTCTGTGCTAAAAACTGTCCGACTAATTGTATTACAGGGGATAAGAAAACCAATACTCCGTATGTCATTAACGAAGAGAATTGCATCAAATGTGGAACCTGTATGGACAAATGTAAGTTTGGTGCAGTTAGTAGATCCTAGTGAAAAAGATCCCCAAACTATCCATATCGGATGGACAAACTGAGAGGAGTGAATATTTTGGAGTGGCTAACATTGACAATTGATGGACGTGAAGTCAGTGTTCCCAAGGGAACGACCGTACTTGATGCCTGTCGTATGAATAATATTCCCATTCCCACCTTGTGTCATGCCCCAGAGCTTACCTCTGCAGGTGCCTGCCGTTTGTGTGTTGTTCAAATCGAGGGAATGCGTAATCTTCCACCCTCTTGCGTCACACAAGTAGCACAGGGTATGAAAGTAGAGACTCAAAATCCTAAAGTTCGTAATGCACGTAAAACAATCTTGGAACTAATAGTAGCAAATCACCCCTTAGATTGTATGACCTGCCAGAAGATGGGGGATTGTTCTTTAGCCGAGTATGCTTATGAATATGGTGTAACCGGTGAAGTTTATCAAGGGGAGAAACGCAATCTTCCGATTGACAGCGGAAATCCTTTCATTTTAAGGGATCCTAATAAATGTATCCTCTGTGGAAAATGTATCAAAGCATGTTCTGAAATCCAAGGAAAAAGCATTTTGGACTTTTCATTTCGGGGATTTGATACTCAGGTGGGTCCGGCCTTCAATTTACCCTATAACGAGTCCGATTGTGATTTCTGCGGTTCATGTGTCTCGGTCTGTCCAGTAGGGGCATTGGTAGAGAAGCAAATGGTCGGTAAAGGACGTCCTTGGGAAGTATCGAAAGTTCAAACCACTTGCCCATTTTGTGGGGTAGGATGTAACTTTGACCTAAATGTTAAAGATGGAAAAGTCATTGGGGTGACCTCGAATCCAAATGCCCCAGTCAATGGCAAAGCTTTATGTGTCAAAGGTCGCTTTGGGATGGACATGATTTACAGTGACAATCGTGTAACAACTCCTCTGATCAGGAAAGATGGGGTATTAGTCCCAGCAGAATGGGATGAGGCTTTAGATTTAATCGCCACCAAGTTAGGCGACATCAAGAAGAACTATGGCCCTAACTCAATTGCGGCTTTAAGTTCTGCCCATTGTACGAACGAAGAGAATTATCTTATGCAAAAATTTATGCGCGCTGTAATCGGTACCAACAATATCGATCACTGCGCAAGGACTTGACACGCTCCCACTGTGGCCGGTCTGGCCACCTCATTTGGATCCGGAGCGATGACCAACTCCATTAATGAAATTCCTGATACCAAAGTTATGTTTGTTATTGGTTCAAACGCAACAGAAGCCCACCCAGTAATTGGGACAAAAATGAAGCAAGCGCTAGCTAAAGGTGCCAAGCTGATTGTGGTGGATCCTCGGAGCACCGATCTGGCTGAGCATTCAGATGTTTGGCTAAGGCTTCGTCCAGGAACGGATATTGCATTGATCAATGGGATTATGAACATTATTCTTGCTAACGGATGGGAAGACAAAGAATTCATTGAAGAACGTACAGAAGGCTTTGAAAAAGTGCGGGAAGCCGTTCAAAAATATACTCCTGAAGTAGTAAGCCAATTAACAGGAGTACCGGTTGAGCAGCTCGAGGAAGCCGCTAAAATCTATGCTAACGCAGAATGTGCAGAGATTTTCTATACTTTAGGAATCACGGAGCACACCTGTGGTACAGATAACGTCATGAGTTTAGCGAACCTAGCGATGCTTACAGGTAATATCGGTAAAGAGAGTTCGGGAGTTAACCCAATGCGTGGACAAAATAATGTTCAGGGTGCCTGCGATATGGGAGCTCTTCCTAACGTTTACCCTGGTTACCAACAGGTTGCAAATCCTGAAGTTCAGGCAAAATTTGAAGCCGCTTGGGGAGTTCCACTTGACCCTAATCCTGGCTTTATGATTCCAGACATGTTTGAAGCTGCGGTTAGTAAAGATCTACGGGCTTTGTATGTTTTAGGAGAAGACCCAGTAATTACAGATGCTGATGCAAACCATGTGCGTAAGGGCCTCAAGGCTCTTGATTTCCTAGTAGTTCAAGAAATCTTCTTGTCTGAAACAGCCAAGTTGGCGGATGTTGTCTTACCAGGGGCTAGTTATGCTGAGAAGACAGGTACTTTCTCTAATACTGAGCGTCGAGTGCAAATGGTTAATCAGGCAATTATACCTATCGCTAATGCTAAGGCAGATGGGGATATCATTTGTGAATTAGCGACTCGTATGGGTTACCCATTCGAATATCAATCTTCGGAAGAAGTAATGCAGGAAATTGCGAAACTTACCCCAATATTTGCAGGGATTACCCATGAGCGATTGGGAACGCAAGGATTACAGTGGCCGGTACCACATGCTGAACATCCTGGCACCAAGTTCCTACATGAAGGGAAGTTCAGCCGGGGCAAAGGACAGTTCGTGGTAATAGAAAATCAGCTTCCTGCTGAATTACCAGATGAGAAGTATCCTTTCTTACTCAATACAGGACGTAAACTTTCCCACTACAACGTTTTCACTCAACATTCTCCATCTCTGGAAAAATATTCACCAGAAGAGTTAGCGGAGATTAATCCGTCGGATGCTAAACGGCTTAAACTAGAAGAGGGTGAAGTCGTCATGGTGTCATCCCGTCGTGGTGAGCTGAAAACTAAAATCATGATCACGGACCGGGTGCCCGTGGGTATGGTCTTTATGACCCTTCACTATTTTGATTCTCCGACCAACGTATTGACCAATGGAGCGTATGATAAAGTCACTAAAACGTACGAGTATAAAGTATGTGGCGTACAGATTTCAAAAATTAGTTAGTACGAAAAAATGGACCTTCAAAACCGAAGGTCCATTTTTTGATGTTGTGCACTTAGTTGGGGACATTCCTGTCCCCAAGAACAGCTTTTACTTCAGCAGGTGTGTCCCCTTTCCGCAAGTAACCTATTTGTCCATAATTCGGTTCATGAGGCGCATCGAACACATTTCCCCACACATGGTGCAGCTATCTTGATGTTCAGGGGAGGACTCTTTACGATAGCGCTCCGGTTTTTCACGGTCCAAGGCTAGACCAAACATTTTCTCCCAATCCAAATCTTGTCTGGCCTGGCTCATCTTCCTGTCCCATTCAGCGGCTCCGGGTATCCCTTTGGCGATATCCCCGGCATGTGCTGCGATTTTTGCTGCAATGATTCCTTCGCGCACGTCGTCCAAAGTGGGCAAACGAAGGTGTTCGGCGGGTGTTACATAGCAAAGGAAATCTGCTCCTGCCGAGGCGGCTAAAGCTCCGCCGATCGCGCTGGTGATGTGATCGTAACCAGGAGCAACATCCGTGACCAACGGCCCTAAAATATAGAAGGGCGCTCCGTGGCATAGCTTTTTCGCCAACTGAACATTAGCAACAACTTCCTGCAAGGGAACGTGGCCGGGTCCTTCAATCATGACTTGAACATTGCGTTTCCAAGCTCTCCGGGTTAATTCTCCCAGCACGACCAATTCAGAAATTTGGGCTCCGTCTGTGGCATCTGCAATACTTCCAGGTCGGCAAGCATCACCTAGACTTATCGTTACATCATATTTTGAGCAGATATCCAGCAGATCATCAAAATACTCATAAAAAGGGTTTTCCTGCCCGGTCAATTCCATCCAAGCATATAGTAAAGACCCTCCCCGGGAAACGATGTTGGTAACTCGGGAGGTCTGACGGAAATGCTGAGCAGTTTCCCTATTGATGCCAGCGTGGATGGTAACAAAATCCACACCGTCACGGGCATGCTGTTCCACCACGGCCAAGAATTCCTGGGGTGAAATGTCTTCCAATTTCTTATCTAAATAGCCCAAAGCGTCGTACATAGGAACGGAGCCAATCATAGCTGAGGACATTTCGATGAGCCGGTGTCGAAATTCGATGGTTTTACCGTAGTTACTGAGGTCCATTATCGCTTCCGCTTTCATATCCAAAGCCATGCGCACCTTTGCCAGCTCACTGTCGAGGTTGGCACACTCCGGAGAAATACCCAAATTGACATTAATTTTTGTCTTAAGTCCAAGACCAACGCCCTCCGGACTCAAAGAGGTGTGATTATGGTTAGCGGGGATGACAATGCTGCCAGCTGCCACCCGGAGCCTAATTTCTTCAGAAGTAAGCCCCTCTTTGTCAGCGACTGTTTGCATTGCTGCCGTGATTACTCCATTTTTGGCCTGTTCCATTTGTGTACTCATTAAATCACACTCTTTCAAATAAATTTCTCTTATGTCTGTTTCTCCATAATCATAATGTGCTGTAAACGTCTAATCTTGACCTTAATGTCTGAGTTACCCACAATTTTAGTAACTAGGGCCACTGTTCGGGCCCCGTCAGCTTTTAGAGTCACAGCTTTGTCTTCGAGCAACTGGAATACGGTGCATTTTGAGGAATTTCCTGCGTTTCTCCGTTTACAACAATCTGCAACGGACAGTCCTCCTTTCGCCAGTTCTTCATACGTTTTTGCCAAGAATTTCTGTCTTACTGCCAATTCACCAGGGAGGGTATAAACTATTAGAAAACTAGTATAAAAAAATGAGAACTGCGGTAAGCAGTTCTCATTTATACTTTTATTAGCATAACGATTAGCTTCCCTCCGCTGGTATTAACCAGATCAGGTTCAAAGGGATAGAGTTTCCTCATCTCAGCCCCTAAGGGCACCCCTAGCAAAAAGACGTATTTAGTTGTGAGTGGGCATTATTTCCTTGGCAAGTATTACACCTGTACCGATTATATAACTAAAAGGGTATAGGTGTAAATATTTGAATACAGTATATTGAAATATTTAGGTTTTTCTCTCAGGGAAATTGATTTAGCTATGGTGTCAGGATTTCTAACGTGACAGTAAATGTTTGATGAGTTATCCTTATAGCCCTTGGTGGTGTTGTTAAGTTAAGAATAGATCATCCCCACTTTTTCCGCTCAAACCAGGGTGGCTATCAAATCGTACTGTACCCACTGGAATTTTATGTTCTACAGCTTCAACGATTTTTGCCGTTCCAATGTTACCAAATCCTCCGCATAATTCCAACGCCTGAACTCCTTCAGTAACCAGTTGTTGTGCAAGATTAACCGCTTCCTGATAATTTTGGACTCCCCGAATGAGTAGGGTAACCTGTGGGGTTTGAATATCCGCCTGATGTAGTGAAGGGTCGGCTTGAGGAGCAAGGAAAATAAAGGCGGCTTTTAATGACAATTAAATCACATCCTCTCTATACTAAAATTCATTTGGGTTTCACAGAGTAGAACAGGAAAATAAGCAGCATACCTGTGATGGCTATAATCTAAATGCAATTCATATGCCAAGAAGTTTCACTGGGCTTGGCATATGAATTGCATTTAGATATAAGAAGAGATATAGGGATAAAAATAAAAAATGACCGAAGGCTAAAATTGGCTAAATTACTAACCTGCGTTAATAAAAGGAGGAACAATTCACTGTTCGATTTCCGTCCACTGTTCGAAAACCGAACAGTGGACATGATTAACAATCATTTAAATTAATTAAAGGAGGACTTTAGTAGTGATGAATTGGCGACTACTTGACAATAATCCATTAAATTCGGCTGACCACATGGCTTTAGACGAGGTCCTTCTTGCTTCCCGAAGCGCAGGAAAATGCCCAAATACATTGCGTTTTCTCCAATTTTCTCCCCGTTGTGCCCTATTGGGTTTACATCAAGCGGTAGAGTTAGAAATTGATGAAGACTATTGTCGGAGAGAAAGTATTGAAATCAACCGTCGTATCACAGGAGGGGGAGCAATTTTTTGGGGACCGTCTGAACTAGGATGGGAAATTTATGCGGGTAAGGCTTGGTTGGCGGGAAAAAATCTCGATGAGGTTTATAAGCTGCTGTGTAACGCTATGGTCAAAGCTTTGGCCGATCTTGGAGTACAGGCAACCTTCCGGCCCCGTAACGATATTCAAGTTGGTAATCGTAAGATTTGCGGTACTGGGGGGGCCGAATTAGGCAACGCCTTTGTTTTCCAATGTTCTTTACTCGTTGATTTTGACGTTGAGAGCATGGTCAAGGTACTAAAAATTCCAATAGAAAAAATTAGTGATAAAAATATTATCTCAGTAGAGGACCGAGTAACCTGGCTTAAAAGAGAGCTTGGTCAGGTTCCGGATATGTCGAAGATTAAAGCAGCAATTTGTGCGGCATTTGGATCTGTTATGGATATTCAATTAATTAGAGGCGAACTTAATTCATGGGAAGAGGCATTATTTCGAGAGAGGAGAATGTTTTTTCGTTCTCCTGAATGGATTTATAAAGTTCATTTACCAACTGAGGCGGGAGATATAAAGGAAGCTTGTCTTAAAACACAAGGCGGATTAATCCGGGTGGTTGCCAAGACGGAGTTAAAGGCACGAGTTTTAAAGAGCATATTACTTAGCGGGGATTTCTTTACACATAATCCGTCGGTCATCTTTGAGCTTGAGGCTCGCTTAAAGGATTGTCCTCTGGAAGGGGATAAAATTGAGGAGATAATTAGATCCTATTTTAAGGCTTACCCAGATCAAATTCCCGGTGTGAGTACTCAGGATGTGGAGTCATGTGTGCGCAGAGCCTTAGGATGAACGCCGAGTTTAAAATTGACGAGCTTCCTATTTTGGCTAAAGCTGATGTTGCAGTAATCGGAGCTGGCCCAGCGGGTAGCTCCGCTGCCGCTACAGCGGCTGCCGGTGGAGTTTCGGTTTTGATGTTGGACAAAAAACATCATATAGGTTTACCAGTTCAATGTGCAGAGTATGTACCATTGAGATTAGCTGCAGAAGTACCTATTCCAGCGGATTGCATAGCTCAAAGGGTGGCAGGTTTCATTACCTATATTGATCGAGAACAAGTGGCTCAAACACGGGTACCTGGTTACATACTTTACAGGGATGTCTTTGATCGTTATTTAGCTGAGAGAGCGGTTCAATCTGGGGTTAAGTTATTTACTAAAGCACAGGCAGTAGCGGTTACGGATCAGGGTATTTTAATTAAGCATCAGGGAAAATTATCCACGGTTAAAGCTGGAGTTATTATAGGTTCGGAAGGACCTAAATCCGTGGTAGCCCAGGCAATACACTGCCCGCCTCAGGTTTTGGCCTATGCTAAACAAATTACGGTCAAGTTAAGGAAAAGGTCGCAATGGGCTCAAATTTACTTTAGTCCATCTATCCCCGGCGGATATGCCTGGCTCTTTCCCAAAAATGATCTGGCAAATGTCGGGGTTAGCATTGATTTGAGTTTAGGTGGAAAAGTGGCAACCGCTTTAGGGGAATTTCAACAATATTTAATTAAAGAAGGGGTGATTAGTGAAGAAGTGATACGAACGACTGGTGGAGCGATTCCTATCGGAGGACCCCGGCTAAGGATCCAAGAGAAAAACCTAATGATAGTTGGGGATGCGGCAGGACATACTCATCCTATTAGTGGAGAGGGGATTTTTCCGGCAATCGCGGCTGGGAAAATCGCTGGTTCTTTAGCTGTTGACAGTCTTCGAACGGGTGACGTTAACGTGTTAAAACAGTATCCTTTGCAGTGTTTCACAAGATTTGGGGAATTTCTAAAAAGGGGTTTTGAAAGGAAAGGAGAATATAATATGAATTGGGAAAAGACGGATTTTCCCGTCTTAGTACGGAAAACTTGGTTTGCATTCCCAGAGTACTTTGAATCTTAGGCAATGGGTAGTTTCACTGTCATACGGGAGGGATGATCACGCAGTTGTAGCAGCGTTTTTCCCGCTAAGGGTAAGGGCTAGATTTTTTGCATTAAAGGGGTTTAAGGCATGTGCTTCCGTACAGGCTTCGTTTAATGTATTAAAGTCCAGCTCTTTTCCGAGGAGGGAGTATTCCAACCGTTGCAAAAATAGGGGAGGGATTAAGTGATTGGAGTCACTCAAGGTTATTTTTGTAATTCGTTGACCAGCGAGTACTAAACGGCATGTCAGGTCAGTACCATCAAGAGAGACTTGGTATTCTCTGATATAACAATTTTCCGCTACTTTAATCTCTCGATAGAGGAGGCGACGCCCGGCTTCCATGAGCCATTCATTGGATTGAAACATAGGGGTGAGTTTGCGGATTTGTTCAAGAACTTGATTATCTAGTTGGGTTGAAGTAAGCGAGAAGGTGCCTGTGAAGTTAGTTTTAAGCCCTTCGATAACTTCCTCTTCGCTTACGGCTCTCCCCATTTCCGACTGCAATGTCGTGAGGTTTGTTTGCATTTGATGTAAATACTCCTGGCGGAAACCCTCTGATGGGACGCGGATAAGAGAAGACATAACCTCATAATTGAAATCCAGTAGAACCTGCATTCCCGACCAATGTGTAACTAGGTAGGGAACTCGACCCCTAACCATTTGTAAATTTCTTTTTGCTTGCCAGTAAGCTCACTTATGCGGCTTTGGCGACCTGGAATATCATATTTTTCAATG
>Ga0074193_1000840_pt1 | contig 45459 bp, 27 predicted proteins | sample EPASupsiteHSE605_FD_64523 | JGI IMG/M metagenome (GOLD analysis project Ga0074193, IMG submission 64523) | Bioremediated contaminated groundwater from EPA Superfund site, New Mexico - Sample HSE6-05 | ecosystem: Environmental > Aquatic > Deep subsurface > Groundwater > Contaminated ...
GTATCAAGTTAAACAATAAATCGCCAATATCTACATAAATTTGAATGTTTCGAGTGAATCTTTTATTAACAAAGCATAGATCTAATTAGTTTGCATATCGATAATATAACAATAAATCTATAAGTATATCTGGCAAAGAGTTATTAATGAAATAAGAAAAAAATCAAAAATAACGGTTTTTTATCGTTTTGGTCCCCACCGCGACTTTTTTTCCCATCACAACGATACGAAAATATTAAAAAAGCTACATTTTTCAATTTGTCTTCAGAAAATACATATCAATCGATTACATAAGAAGAGGACCAATGGCCAGGCATTTTAATTTAGATGTTCATGTTTATTAGCATACTTTTAACTTCTTCTATTTCATTTGAATGCGTGAATGAAAGTATTGACACAGGGAGATCATATTACAACGAATCGATTAGAATTTTTTTGTGTTCTTTTTCACGTCTTTCTTCATTTCAATCAAATGGTGGGGTGATTTGTATTGACAATGATAATATGCCTTTATTGGTATCATATACTTCTTTTTATAACGCCCAGGCCCCTAATGGAGGAGCAATTTATTATTAATCAAACTATGAACATTCTTCATAATAATAGTCCCGGAATGTATGCTGTTGTTTATATAGGAAACGGGTTTTGCATTTTAACAAAAAGTATATTTTATGGGAATACAAATAAATTATTTTATAGTAATGGCGAACTAACAGTTACAAGCAGCTTCATTTCTCATGACCAAGCTTCATTAGTTGATGGAACCGTCACTATGCAAGGCAATATTAGCTATGAGATCACAGAATCTTATCAAATACAATTTTTTGGAACTCAAAAATGTACAGCAGATAATCCTATTCCATGGGAAACCCCTTCTTTTACTCCTGCTGTTTCAACTCCTTTATCTACTATTGCTCAAACTTTATTACCTTCTACCCCTCAATCAACTAATAATCCCACAGTATTCCCCTCTACTCCTATTGAATCAATCAATGATACAGAGAAGACAGGTGACTATTTGGTTTTGATTATTGCTTCTGGAGTAGGAATTTTTCTTCTTGTTGCTATTGCATTCTATTACTACCCAATGACAATGAAGGAATCCTCATCTGAAGACATTGAACAGAGAGAATAAAAAGGAGCTTTTTCATTTTTATGGCCGGAAGGAAAAGAAAGCATTGGAAAAAACTTCAAGCAATGGCAATGCACGATCATCAAGCCTCTGGAAACGATTCTGATAAAGATGATGAAGGCAGCAATCTTGAAAGTAGTTTAAATGTTGAAGTAGATTCCATACAATACAAAATATTGAACGCAAAACATCCATTTGAGCTCGCTCATATGGTAGAAGCTAAACAAATGACGCCATCTCAAAGGGCAATTACATGCTGTATTCAAATGAATGGCGGGTGGGCAAGAGAAGATGTATTACTGAATTTTCTGCAAGAACATTGGGGATTCATCGGTAAAATGAATTCCAAACTTCCCAATAATATGCCTGATTCGAGAGTTTTGCATATAAACCTAGCTGTTAGAAAAAAGGGGAATAACCTATTCGTACAGAATCCGGAGAATGGAGAATTATGGGGATTAAATCATGTAGAAGATCTAAAAACAAGGAATCCTAGATACAAAGGAGTTGGCAGGGACTTAAGATTGAAAAGGTCTGAATCACAGTCTCACGACTCATCCGGACATTCGGATGACGAATCTTCTGAAGCAGAAAGGTTGTCTACATCAAGCAATTCCCCTGCTAACGGTAATAGAGCCGAAGAACCCAGAATTAAGTATTTTGAAGACAGAATTGTTGATATTCTTAGGGATAAACCAAATGGATTGCTTCTCAAGGATATCATTGAGCTTTCAAAGCCATTGGAAGGACAAGAAGGGTTATTTAATCAGCTTCCTCATGATAGACGTGTGAGGGCGTGCTTGATTACTAAAAAAGAACTTAGTGAGGTATACCATAGGAACGAATACTGGTCTTGTTTCGAATCGCATGAACCCACTTCCAGATTTGACCATACTTTCAGTGCCAGTATTTTACCCGATTCTTTAAAGGGCGTCAAAGTTGCAGATATAACAGTTGATCAACTATGGAGTATGCTGAAAGAAAAGAAGATATATACATAAATGAATTAAACATTTATACGGAATTTTCCTTCATTCTTTTTTATCTGGTTTAGATTGTAGAAAAACTCATTATCATTCATATCATCTGTAACCTTTTCTGGAATTCTTTTACGACTTTTTTCTTCTGTGAGCTTTTTAAGCATGCTCTCTAAGTATTGTTCTTTCTCTGATATTGATGATTGAAGAGCAGGTACGTCAACAATTCCATTCTCACAATATGAAATATAATTGAGGATACATGCTTTGCAAAGTGACGAGGATAGGAGCAAATTCTTTTTAAATCCTTCATCAACAATTGTTAGCATTAATTCAGTTAGTCTTGACTCAATTTCTTCAATAAATGGATGCATTTCTTGAACAAGTGATATATCAAGACTATCCTGATGGCATTGAATGAGTTTTTTTGCGAAATCTATTACCATTTCATCAGCCATTTGCATGTCTTCTTCAAATTTTCTCCTAATCTCAATAGTTAGCTCAGGAACATAGTGGCTCTTCCTAATGTTGGACACAAACAATCTAAACTTTTTTTCTACAATTCCATTTTCTTCACATTTCTTCATCCATGAAGGAACAGAACTGTATAGATAATTATACAAAAAATGGTTCTGAATTACAGCATTATTCTGCAAAACTTTTATTAATTTCGAAGACTGGAGCCTCATTAGTAATTCTCGTGATCCAAATTTAAACGCAAAATCTATAATTAATAAGCAATGATATTTAGATGCAACAGAATCATGAATAACATGGTTAGCAATTATCTCAAAAAAAGTAGAAGCAGCGCTAGGTTGCGTTTCTAAAACACTCAAAATTTGAAAAATTTTATCTCTGTTCGGGGAACCAGGAAGCCCCTGAATTGCTTTTTGGACCAGGACTTCATAAACAATCAAAAAAGCATCCATTTTTAAAACACATTTTTACATAAAGCTACTAACAAACTCGGTTCTCTTATCATCAAGAGAGAAGAGATCGACCTTTTCCTTTGTCAACAAAAATCCATCAAAGACCTTCTCCAAGGCACTATCTTGCAGTGTATCTGTTTCCAGAACACTTGCATGAGCTTCATCTTCCATTGGAGTCGGTTCTTTCTTATTATGCCTCATTATTAAAAGCCATCTATTTCTTACCCCATTTCCCGATCTGCCATTAAAGAATCGCGCAATAGCGTTCCAGTGAGGCCCGAATTCTTTATATTTTTCAATCAAAAATGCATCTTCTTCATCAGTCCAATCCCCCTTATGCAAAGAAGGATCCAAATAATTAAACCATCTCTCGCGACACTGTCTTGGGTTCCGATTTATCATTTGCTTCGAAATCCAAAACCAATCAGGATGAGGCATCGATCTGACAAGATGAATCAAACGCATGTCATCTTCTTTCGAAAATTTGGCTTTAGGCTGTTTAAAGCTTTTACCAAAGTTCATACTATCTTTATTCATCGAAATTCCAACAGAGAACATGGAATCCTTCTCGAGATTTCTAACTGCTAGTGTCATTGAAATTATTTGCTGTTTCTCAAAGAGAATTAACTTTCTCAATATTTCGGTTTCATAGTTTTTTTTTGAATACTGATATTGAAATTTGATATAAAAGTGTTTATGGGTTTTCCGGTTAAAGGGTAAAATGATCCCTTATGTAAACAGGTCAATTTGGCTATCCAGTTGGTAGCTCAATTCTTCCAGGTTTGTTTTTGGCAGGACTTTTGATAGGTTATGGGATGAATAGAGAAGAGTGTATGTGTCGGATGATGTGTATGCTTCGATTAGATGGTCTATTTCTAAATGCACCGGTCTGAGTGCCAGTCTATTTGTGATGTGATTTTGGCCGTATAACCAGAGCTGCAGATTTGATTTTTGGAATATACAGTGGTTTTTGAAGGCTTTAAATGATATGACATCTTGGGAAATCGGATTTTGATACTGTCTTGGATGGTCGGGGAGATCACCATGCATGTGCAAGGTGTGATCTGAGTCTAGAGCCAATGTGTACGTGTGTGTGCTTGATATTGATACGATATTAGCAATATAAGGAGGTATTCGGAGCAAATTCCCAGATTTATTCATCAAAAACAAAGACCCATTAATCAATATGGAGACAAATGACTCGCCAGCTGATATCTGCAATGGTTTATCAGGTAAAATACATGATATAAACTCGTATGATCTCGGAAAATCTGTATAAAGCCTGATATTAATGGAATCTATGAGAATTGCAAGCGTATTACCAAAAACTGAGAGCATTTGGCATTCAAAAGGCATCAAAGTCGGAGTTTTATATGTGTCATAACCAGAAATATAGAATTTTTTCCTAGAATCTTTCCATATTGTGAAATCATTTCCACATTGAGCTTCAATAAATTCATGTGAATATATTTCACGCTCAAATTTCGAATAATTGTCATATTTATTTGTTCCTAATTGATACTTTGAGTTGTTTCCAAACACATACACATAATTATTGGATAATATGAGTACAGAATGCTTTGTTGATGACGAAAAAGACAAAATTTCCTCGTTGTGATCGCATTTTATATCCATATTTCCGGAAATTTCAGGATTTCTAAAACAAAAGATCTCACATTTCATTTATCTATAACAAATAATGATTTTTAGTATACTAAACTACAAATGCATGACATAATTAATGCACTTATTATTTAGACAAATCAATAATTCAAATGAATTTGATTATTTGATCCAAAACACAATGAGAGGATAATGCAACAATGTTGAGAAAACACAAAAACCAAAATAATATACATAATTTAAATCCTGAAAAATTTATTATGTCTCATATGAAAATCATCAAATTCATGAAAGTAGGGCTCAAGGGTGATTTTCTTGTCATTAATTGATGCGTCTTTAAGATCAAGGCATGCTTTATCAGCATCTTCTTGATGGAGGAACTGAATAAATCCATATCCTTGATTCTTCCACAATCTATTATCAAATTTCATTGGTATGTGGCATATGATAATCTCTCCAAAACTAGAAAACACATCATGTAATTGTGAAGCTTCAATACTCTCTTCAAGTCCTTTAATGATCAGTTTACCACTTGTTGAACTCAGAAGATCTCGAGTTTTTTGATCATCCCAAATAATCTTGATTGGGATCCAATCAAGTTTAGTATAATTCACTTCTTGAATAACTCTTGAAGCAGTTTCAAATGAATCAAAGATGATTCTTGCTGAACGCATTCCACTGATGCCTTTTTTCATAATATCAACTTTTTCAATCCCAGAATATTCTCCAAAAAGGGTTCCTCTTATAAATTCTTCATTGGCGAATTTAGGAAGGTCATATATAATTAATTGACCCTTTGTTTCGCAATTCATACATAAAAAGTCTAGAATATTGATCCTTTTTTTGAATGGCTCAACAATGATTTTCTTGTCGTTAATTGACGAGTATTTAAGTTCACAGAATGCTCTATCAGCATCTTCTTGATTGAGATACTGAATAAATCCATATCCTTTACTCTTCCACAATCCATTTTCAAATCTCATTGGTATTATGCAGGCTATAACCTCTCCATATATAACTATTGTTTCATGTAATTGCGAAACTTCAATACTCTCTTCAAGTCCTTTAATGATCAGTTTACCATTGGTTGAATTCAAAAGATCTCTTGTTGCTTGATTATCCCAAATAATCTTGATTGGGATCCCACCAAGTTTAGTATAATTCATTTCTTGAAGAACTCTTGAAGCAGTTTCAAATGAATCAAATATGATTCTTGCTGAACGCATTCCACTGATGCCTTTTTTCATAATATCAACCTTTTCAATCCCAGAATATTCTCCCAAAAGGGTTCCTCTTATAAATTCTTCATTGCTGGAATTTGGAAGGTCATATATAATTAATTGATTAACACTTTCAGAAGACTTACAAATATGAAGATCATCAAATTCATGAAAGTAGGGCTCAAGGGTGATTTTCTTGTCATTAATTGATGCGTCTTTAAGATCAAGGCATACTTTATCAGCATCTTCTTGATGGAGGAAATGAATAAATCCACATCCTTGATTCTTCCACAATACATTATATATATGACATATGATAACCTCTCCAAAATTAGAAAACGCCTCATGTAATTGTGAAACTTCAATATTCTCATCAAGTCCTTTAATAATCAGTTTACCATTGGTTGAACTCAGAAGATCTCGAGTTTCTTGATTATCCCAAATAATCTTGATTGGGAATCCGTCAAATTTAGTATAATTCATTTTTTTAAGAACTCTCGAAGCAATATCATGTGAATCAAAAATGACTCTTGCTGAACACATTCCATTGATGCCTTTCTCCATAATATCAACTTTTTCAATCCCAGAATATTCTCCAAAAAGGGTTCCTCTTATAAATTCTTCATTGATGGAATTTGGAAGGTCATATATAATTAATTGATTAACATTTTCAGATGACTTACAAATATGAAGATCATCAAATTCATGAAAGTAGGGCTCAAGGGTGATTTTCTTGTCATTAATTGATGCGTCTTTAAGATCAAGGCATGCTTTATCAGCATCTTTTTGATGGAGGAACTGAATAAATCCATAACATTTACTCTCCCAAGATCCATTATCAAATTTCATTGGTATATGACATATGATAACCTCTCCAAAATTAGAAAACGCCTCATGTAATTGTGAAACTTCAATTCTCTCATCAAGTCCTTTAATAATCAGTTTACCATTGGTTGAACTCAGAAGATCTCGAGTTTCTTGATTATCCCAAATAATCTTGATTGGGAATCCGTCAAATTTAGTATAATTCATTTTTTTAAGAACTCTCGAAGCAATATCATGTGAATCAAAAATGACTCTTGCTGAACACATTCCATTGATGCCTTTCTCCATAATATCAACTTTTTCAATCCCAGAATATTCTCCAAAAAGGGTTCTTCTTATAAATTTTTCATTGATGGAATTTGGAAGGTCATATATGAACAAAGCTCTCTTTTCTTCCATAAATAATGATTCGTTGACTATTAGACAATTTTGTCTATATTTTTTGAAGGGATATTTTTAGGGATTTGCTCCACCGATGAGTAAATGGACTTTTTTCTTCCATATCCAGATTCTTTAGAATACTATAATCTCAACAATGATTTTGGACAAAAACCATGAGATGTTGTTGATTATCGTCAGTTTTGGTATGAGAATTACGGAACCAAATTTCTTTTTTATGAGAAAAGTATCTTAGAACAGTATTTATTATGCTCTCCCAGTTTATCATTAAAATAAAACAAATTTTAGGTTCGATTGGGAAATTATGTTTAGGTAGATACACGATAAATGATGATTACAACATATTCTCCCAAAACACGGAATAAATAGTTTATGGGCATTTGGCATCTATATTTTAGTTAAAAAACCAATTAAATACCAGGGTTTGCATTTGCCAATCACGATACACTACTCATTCCAGAATCAAACTAATTCATGTTATTGTTATAACTAAATCACGTCAATAAATCCCTGTTAATTGTTTTAGAAAAGACAAATTTTTTTTCATTAAAAATGGATCACTGTTACTGGAATGTTTATTTATCTATTCGTGCCCGCCGTTTATACAAAGGATTATCATTTTGGAAGCAATACAAAGTTTTTTGCAGTGTTAGAGATAAAGATAAAGAAGTAATTAAATTAGAAACTTGTTTTTCTAATAAAACCAATAAATGTTGGCCTAATTATATATGTGATACTTTATGGATGCCAGTAGAGCTCCATTCATTGTTTTTTGATGTAGAAACACGGAGCAATAATCCTAGTGAACCAAGTCAAGCTAATTCAATCGAGATAAGGGTGAACCAAACACAATTAATGCAAGAATATAGTAACTCAATAGGGGATTTTAGCCTGTTGTTCATTTGCGAGAGAAACTTTTATGCTGGAAAATGGTATAACTATGAGATTGACAAATCCATCAATCTTCAAAATTATTTTATTAAGACATTGTATGATCATCAGGTGAAATACTTATATTTTCAAGTGATAAAGATATACCAAAATGTATCATTTCCTTTATTCAGAGGAGAGATATTACATGATGCAGTTAAAATGAGATTTGTTTTGCCCAGATTCCTGGTGTCTTCTGAAGGCCAGCTGGTTGTTCAAGTATTTTTTGACCAAAATTATGAGAATGTTGTTGAAGAGCTTTATAGTAATCAAAATGAACCCAACAAAATTTACTTCACAAGAGATGACTACAAAAAGTATGAGTATCCATTTAATTATATAGACAAAATGAATATTATGATAAGTCTTATCAAAAATGGTCCTAATGAATTGAGCTTTATAGATAATGTTAATCATTGTGAAAACCAAACAGTTAAATCTTTATTAGGGAGCACAGTTAAAAATATCTCGAGTATTCCTTTCAAAACGATCTTCGATTTCGCGAAGAACTTTCGAATAAGTGAGGATGTTAAACAGCTATTTATGTTCCATTATATTGCAATATTTATCAGTCGTGAAGAACTAATACCTAATCTCCCAATAATTTCCGAAATAGTGAGTACAATTGAAGATTACCCAATTGGAATAGGTTTTTATATGGACGATCCAGCTGGTTGCCATATTGAAAGATTTTCTCATGAGCCATTCCAAAGAAACATTGTTTCATTTATTGAAAACAAAGGTGATTCTCCAACTCTTGTGTGCAGTAATATATATAAGATTTATAATGAGTGGATCGCTTTATTAAAGACATAATTAATCATTCCGGTAGTGTTTTATTCCAAACAGCCATTACTAGTTCATAGTTTTTCAACATTGGCTGTTATTAATTTAACATTTGATTTGATGAAAAAAACCATAAATGTGTTTCGGATTATTGCAAGATTCACATAATGGAACAATATACCAATCCTTATTGCACCTTTTATCAACAATTTTTACATGAGCTCCATGCTTACATTCATTGGAACATCCTGATCGAGCACACCAAATCCTCATTGAGTGAGATTTTTTATACCAATAATCAAGCCAGCTTAAATATCCTAGTGGACGAGTATTTTTAGATGTTCGTTTTAAGTTCTTCACTTTATAATTTATTGTTTTTTCAAATATATAAACTATTTAAATATTGAGAATAATAATCGTTGAAATAAAAATCTCTGAAATCTACTTTCTGAATAATAATCGTTAAGGCATTTTAATGAAAAACAACCCAAAATTATCCAAGAAAATCCCTGTTAAAAGCGCTAAACAACCGAATCCGCCACAAAAAATAATAGTTCCAGATGATTCCAACGATGAAATTCCAATAAAACCGCCACCTGTGTTTATATCTGATATTGATTCACAGGCGGATGATTATGCTCAGTCTACATCAAGTCTCATCGAGGATAGCATACCAAACGAAAATAGCATCAGGTATACCTCTGTTTTTGTGAAAGAGGACTATTCAACATCATCTGAAGGCTTTGAAAACGAGGTTTCTCAATTAAATGCAAATGAAGAAGAATTTTTAGAAGAAGAAGCCGCTAAAATTGAATACATGAATGGTTATCTCTCATCACTGATAAGATCCAGGCAAGAGTATTATGAACAGCTTGAGTCATCAAATAATGAATTAAGATCCCTTAATGAAGAACTTAATCGCCATATTAAAGGGGGAGAGATGTCAGATTCTATTTCATTTATTAATAAGGGTCTTAATAATCAAATTAGGGGAGTTGAATCACAAATTAAGAAATCTCAGACGAGCATTGAGTTTTTGAGAAAGCAACTTAATGAATCAAGCGACAACCAGGAGTTTTCTCAGTGGGAAATGCTCTTTAATCAATTTGAGATAAAAGAGAACCAAAAATTGATACAGGAGCAAATGAAAACAATTGAAATTCTTAAAAAAGATGTTGAGAAAAACCATATCTCAAGTACTAATCCAAGCGGATTGGAAAAAATTGCACAGGATTTATTGGAAGTAGAAAATGCACCTCAATGTATCTTTCCAGATCTAATCGACAGATGTGTTTTTGATAACAATTATGAACGAATTATGCAAAAGCAAAATATAGATGACCCAAATATCTCCGAAAAGGTTGCAAAATTACTCGAAAAAGAAACAGAATGGAATTCGGTTAAAAATAACATGCTGCAGATGTATCAAATTGGAAGGACCAGCCAAAAGAATTGCGTTGAGTCAATTATTGAAAGAGAAAGGATTAAGTCTAGTTATAAAAACATCCAGTCGAATTACGCTGATCAAATATCTCGTAATCTATATGAAAAATGTCGAAATGAGTTTGTATTGAAGCAAATGTGTGATTGGTTTTGTAATTCATTAAATATACCTCAAAATAAGTATTCAGTTACCGAAATTTTAGAAATCGCCGAGAAAATGATCAAAAAAAGAATGACAAAATAAAAATTGTTAAATGTCTGATGAGATAAAATGTTTATTTTTGGGTATCTTCTTCTTCATAATAGTCTTCTTCAACTTCTTCTTGAGGAGGAGTAGGCACAGGAGGTTTTTTATTCTTTGGTTGCTTGACAGGCTTGGTTTCTGCTTTTTCAATTGGTTCTGGGGGTGATTCTGGCTTTTCTTTTCCTTTGTCTTCATTCACTAGCATTTCGGTCTGTTCTTTCATCTTATTGTAACAAGCATTGGTATTTGATACAAATTCTTCAATAACTAGTTTCTCATTGATTATCTCAAATGGGGCATTGTTAAATTCTTCTTTCTTAATTAATTGTGAAACATTGTCTTCGTTTGATGGGATTGCTGGTTCATTTTCTAGTACAATTTCTTCCATGGTGTTATATCTTATTGCATTCATTTTTTCAGTAATTCCGAGATTCTTTGCAATTTCCATGATTTCAGACTCAATTGAGATTAACATTGCTTCAGCATTGTTAGGAATAAGAGAATTAGATAAATCAATTCCAGAATCCTTACACCAGTTATCCCTTTCATTAAGTTGACTAAACCTATTTTGAAGATTATTCTCATTGGAGAAATACATGTTGTTAATTTTTTGTGTTGAATTCATAATTTCTCCATTTTTTTGTGATAAACCATCAAGGATTCTAGAATTCTCAGTGATTATAGACTGCAATTTTGCGCCAAATTCAGATTTCATCTTGTTAATTCCTCGATCAAGTAGTTCCGCAGACTCGACCTCATAATTACCCTGAATTTTTTCAAGTTCTTGAAACATGAATTTGGGATCGCGGGGCTTTTTATCATAAAGAGCTTTGAAATTACTTTCATAGGTTGAAAGGGTACCAAAACCCTGATTTAATTCTGTTTGGTATGCTCTAAGATCATCAAACAAACCAGCTTTCATCCAGTTCATCGAATTATTGTTGCAGCTCTCAATCAAGTATGTTTTTTGCTCAATTTCATTCATTTTCTCTAAAATCTCTTGCTCCAGTTTGTAAATCTCATTATTATATGTTGATTCAAATTCTCCCATAGCTTCTTGTGGTCTTCTATTTCCATAATCTTCAATCCAGTTACCAATCGAAGTAATAGATTGCTTAAGACGAGCAAATTTGGTAAAAACATGGCTTAATATCTCATAGTAATTTTTGAGTTGTTGAAGCTTGGCTTCATTTAGTGTATGTGTCTTTTCCAATGATACAGACTTTTGTAAGAACTCTTTGCTATTCTTCGAAAACTCATCTTTAAGCTTCAAAAAGTTATCATGAAGCTGCTCTTTAAGCCTGCTAATTATGCTGGAATGGAATTGTGTCAGAGAATCCTTCAAAGTGCTCATCCTATCTACCTTTTCTTTCACTTTATTATCAACATCAATAACTTTCGTGGTGGTAATTGCAGCGATCCCTTTTTCAAGCTGGTTCTTCAAAGTCTCGGCCTTTGCTTGTATTCCAATAATTTTTTCGTTGTTGGCATTCTCAATATCCTGAATAACTCTAGATAATTGATCCTTAATAAAACTAAACTGATGTTGGCTGCGTTTTATTTTGGGATCCTGCTCCAAAGACACCATTAGGATTTTTGAGTTGAGACCCCTTATCTGCGAGCTAAGAGTAATCTCTGATTTCTGCAAAGCTGATCTCGTATCAGTCAAAACCTTAGAGATTTCAAAAGAAACATCCCTGGATGCTATCGGTGTCGAACCACTATCTGATCGAGATGGCCGAAGAGGAGGCAAGCAACTATCTGGCTCATATCCGCGTGTCGAACTTACTTTCATTTTTTTTATTAATTAATACGTTATTATTGAGCACGTTCGTAAACTCATTTTTATCTCAAATTGATAGATAACGATTATTCTTGTTTAACCATTAACATCGTGAATGACGATTATTCGAGAAATTCAGATAAGCCCTTTTTATAGATTTTATTTCAAGCTCTGCCATTTTTCAAAAGATATTCAGAAATAATTGAAAACTCACATTGATTTCAACCCTGACAGTTTTGAAACTATATTATTCTTGATAGAAGTTTCATTGGAATGGAAAGTTACGATGAATTCCTTTCTAGTATTTTGGAGAGTGCTCGATCCGACGAGGGAACATGGTCTTTGCGTATATATCAGTTAATACTAAAAACGGTGTTTAAGTATAAAGAAGATCAGGTATTTTTATTCATGGATAAAATTGTTGATGAAATGTGTATGGAAAACACTGGTTCTTTAACTAGGTTTAAGTTGGCTCAGCTTTGTTCATTTTTAACTTCTGAGCGTGTTTTTCATGCATACGAAGGATTATCTAGGAGAAAGAACATGATAGAGGATATGTGCAAGAAATACAAAGATGATCCATTTGGGAAAGAAACCCAGACAATTTTTGTGCGAATATTTTCTAGCAATTCGATTAAGAGGGGATCTCATTCAGCCTCCACAATCAATTCTTTAAGGTTTCCTATTAAATGCGAATCTAGGAACCCGGTTTCTTTTACCCCATCACCAACAATCAAAACTTATTCATTCAAATAATTCACCATTATGTTATATAAATACCATATTTATCTCTTGTTTTGCTGTAATCCGAAAGAAAGGTCATTTTAATATGAAGGTGTTTGTGATGATGGATGAGATCTGTCAAGGGTTTCTTATTCATGAAAACCTCACTGTTTTCGATTTATTGCAAAAATTCATTAGCGTAATATCGAATCAAATGGGAAAAATTGATTTTAACCAGTATTCAGTGTATTTTGAAGATTGCGATAATTATCACAGAAATACAGGACCAATAGTAATAGAGGATTTACAAAAATCTCTGAATTCTTTTAATTCGGCCCATTTTAATATATTTTTCGAAAAATCAAAGCCAATTTATTATTATTTCTCAGATGAACCAATTGTTAAGGAAAGTAATTCTTTTGATGAGTTTTTGCAGAACGGAATACTTCAATATGATTTGAAGAATTACCAAGAGTCAATGGTTTTCTTTAATAAAGCAAGAGTTGTTAATCCAAGCGCAAGAGAACCAATTATATATCATATCAAGATTTTGATGAAAACAAGGAGATATAACACAGCTAACTCACTAATCAATACATATTATGCTCATTTTGCTGGTGATTTTGAGTTTCTTATGTTGAATGCCAAAACACAAAGATGCCTTGGGCATTATGATGATTCTGTGGCCTCCTATAGGAGGATCTTGATGACGATTGAAAAAAATGATTCTAATGTTAATATGATCAATACCTACATTGCAAAAAATTTGTTTAACCAAGGGAATTTTGATCAAGCTTATTCTTTAATTGAATCAATTGTATCCTCAGACCCGTCAAGCATTAAAGCAACCACACTAATAAGCAAAATATTGTTTAAACAAGGGAGATTTGTTGAAGGTTTGAATTTTATAATTCGAAACTTCTCTTTTGATCCATACCACAAAAAGAGTTATTCTTTTTTGGGACAAAATATTAGAACTAAGCTTCAATCAGATTTGCTGTTATCAGAATTGGGAGATTCTTCAAAAAACTCAGATGTACTGTATTTTGTAGCTCATAGTATGTACACATTTGGTAATTGCGAAATGGCAAATGATTTTCTTAAGAGGTCAATAACCATTAATCCCAATTGTTTTTCTTATTATCTTATTTTCCTGAAGAACAAACTAGCTTTATTCTCTGATTATGAAGAGATCAAATCATTTATATTGTCAACGATTTCAAAGCTATCATCAACTGTATCTGATTTAGTTAAAGGTATCGATTTCAGCTCTGAGAAAAACTCTGATATTTCTTCAAATATGAATCAATCAGGCGTCTTTTCTTTTGGACAAGGCAAACCCTCATTCTCAATGAATGAACTTGACCAGATTGGATTTGTTTTACAATTAGTACCATATTTTTTTACTCATGGAAAGATTAGTATTGCTGAGGTTTTATGTAATAATGTACAAAAAATGATTGGGGGATTTGATATGGGAAGAACATTAGTAAGCCAAGATATTCGTACATTTACTCTTGTTTCTTCACTTATTAATGGAGTGAAACCAATAGAAACAAACAGTAAGAGAATTTTCCTTATAGGTGACGACCAAACATTGGTTATGGCATGGAAATCAATTGAAATCAATAATTCTAAATATCAGTTAATCCCAATGTTTATCGATAAAATATCCCTTGATCTACTATCAAGTAGCACAGGATCACCGCAAAAAACAGCTTTTTGGAAAGCAATATCTCATGTACCAGATGATTCTTATCTCATTTTATGTATTGGATCTCTTGATTCTCAAACAAAATATCATCCAAATCTTCACTTCAGTGATGTAGAATCTCATACAGAAGCCTTTAAGATATGCATTGAGTTCTATTCGAAGATCCTGGAAAAAATTTGTTCAGAAAGAAAAATCAAAATTATGATACATCCTGTTTATACTGGAAGTATTCCATTGTTTTCTCTATTTAATTACATAATGTCATCAAGAATTCTTGAAATGAAAGAGTATCCAGATTCATTAACATTATTGTATTCGAATGAGTATCAAAGTCAATCCAATGATGATATTGTCGGCGCTAATCCCAAATACCTTGATGGATATCCTTATTCTCAACAATACTTCGACAACATTTTTAATAATTTGAGCAAGATAATCCATCTGTATTCATCAAAAAGCCACGAATCAGTCAACTCGGAATGTCAAGATTGAATTATAATGATTGGTGTGTTCTGTTTCTCCATATTTTTCCAAATCTGAGAAAGTATCATAAGTGTTTTGACTGGTTACAATACATATTTCATTTGTTTTTTCATTAAATGTTATTGTTTGTGGTGGAAGAAGACCTGTTTTAAAACTCTTTAATACCATTTGCTGCCTCACATCCCAAACATTAACAATACCATCAGTTCCGCCAGTAAATACTAAATCTTTGTAAGAATTCACTGAAGTTATTATTCCTTTATGGCCAATTAGATTCATGGATGAACTAGAGTAGCGAATATCCCACAACCTTGCTGTTTGGTCTTGGGATCCCGAAATAAAACAATTTTCATCAAATGATCCTAAGGATGTTACACCACCACTATGGCCCATTGGTCGAGATACTATAGAACCATTTTGAGATAATACATGTGGAACATAGTGCTCAGTTGAAGCAAAAACTATTACATCAGATACTGAAGTTATTGAAGAAATGCCTGAAAGAAGTGTAGATACTCCTCTAGTAAAATGAAGGGAATCTGATGCTTCATGTAAATCTTCAGGCGACCAACAAATAATGGTTGAGCCTGATGCAAAATACAAGAAATCATTGTGAAACATCATTACAGAATTCTGAGATCTGAATGACCCTATAGTCAATGAATGAATAAAAGAGTTATCATTCAATGAAAATGAATTAATGCTACAAAATGAATGAATCCATATTAGATTTTGAGCTTTATCATAAGCTATTGACGAAACAGGGTAAGAAAAACGCATTGGTGAGACTTTGTTATCTAACCATAAGGCAGATGTACCATTTGCAAATACTATTGCTGCTGGGGTGGATCCATCAACACTGCAACTTGTTTCTATTAGATCAAACTCTGAATGATTCAAAGGTTCATAGAAATATGGGAAATCTTGCGGAATTACTATTGAAGATGATCTATTAATTGAAAAATTCAAATAATCTGTTTGTGATTTGTAGTTATTAACAATCGCATCGGATATTCTTTGGATTGATTGATTCGTTTTCTCACTTGAATATAGATCTTGAGATAAACACTGTTTTTCATAAGACAGTTGATATGCAATGGTATTTTCTTTAGCTTTATGGTTTTTAGAAACAGAAATCATATTATTTCCAAATGAATTCGTTCTTTTCCCCAATTTATCAATTTGTGTTTGATTATGCTCCAAACTCGGAACCAAGCACATCATAGATATAGATCTATTAGGAGATATCCTTTTTATAGTAATTCCTGGGAATTGAGGAGGCGATGTTTGTTGTTCAATTTCATTGGTACTATTCGAACCCATTGTTCCAAAAGCAATCCTTTTATTATTATTAAACCATAATCTAACATTTCGCGAATTCCAATGAGTATTTGATGTCGATAATTTGCTAACGACTTCTTGAACAACCTGAGATCGCTTATCAGACCTTTCAGGGTGCGAAAAATATATTTTCACATAATGAGAAAGAACAGAGATCTCTCCTTCATTCGGGAAATAGCGACCATCTCTTGATTCATCTTCAGGATTTACCGACATTTTGTGGTCCATCCCCAGAGCAGATTAATGCTAAGACCTAAATCAACTTTTATTATACCAAAATAACTCCTCTTAGAATCTTGGATAAGGTTTTGATCTCAGGAATGTTTGCTTTTTGTTGAACTTCTGGTAAATCAATAAGGTATCTCAGCTTTATGAGTGTTTGAATAATCCTATTTGTCCCGATTTGGATATGACGAATAACATTAAGAGGACCAAATAAAACTGATATTTCATCTGGACTAATACCACTTTTCAAATCTGAAAATATTTCATTTAGGTATGTAGCATGGAACTCGACATAGTCAAGGATGGGTTTCATTGTGTAATCGGATTCTTCTTGAGAAGTCCTGGACTTGAGTGCATTTTCTAACAGTTTTATTACCACATCTTCATTAGATTTAACTCCATCTCGTAAAACTTGTTGAATAAAAGAGTCGGAACAAATCTCTTTTTGAGCATTGTTGCTCAACCAATCGAATGATATACTCAAGGCTTCAAGTGATTCTGTAGCAGCCTCAAGGATGGTGTCTTTGGCGAAATTTGGATCAGTCGCCAAACAAAACCTGGTTAACAGAGCCCAATCGTTGTTCTTTTGATATTGAGCCAAAAAGTCTGTTATTTGTGGTTGATGCTTCTCGGTAAGGTATTCCCATATTAATACTCGAGATTTTTCACTAATGTTTGGAATGTTAAGTATTATTGCGAGTTTCAAATAATCAGGTTGTTCACTTCCATCATCAATCATAAATGAATACTCAATTATATCATCATTCGATAAAAATTGTCTTGAAGAAATGGATGTCGGTAAATACTTTAGAACTGATCTTTTAATCTGAAGTGCTTTTAAGAAAATCAGCAAAGAGGAAAAATTCAAACTTGCTAAAATCAAGAAATCGGTGCTGTCAAGGATATCAATAACAGCAGTTGGATTTGCACGACACATTCTAATGATTTGTTTTGCTATTACTTCAAATCTATAAGTGGCAAATTGCTTTGTTGGAAATGCATACAATCTGATGAATCCTTTAATGAAATCAATGGTAAATAGTTCATCTGAAAATGATGGCATAATAAGTTCAATAAATTCAACAATTCTGGAAAACAATCCCATATGTATGGTTTCTGGAAAAGGAAGTAATGAAATTAGTACATTTTGATCAATTTGTACACCATTATTTACACAAACGTTTAATGCATGCTTAATATGTAAATCAAATATTTGGGTACTTCCACAAAGTGAGTGAATAATCTTTGAAAGTGGGCTCACATTAGCATGGGTAATACGGGCCATATATCCGATCAATTCAATGAACTGGATACCAATATATGTATTGAAAGACAGAATAGATGATGAAGTTTGGGATTTTTGGGATATCTTTTTAATCAACTGGTCAATATTATTAATTAAAAATTCTAATAGTGAATTAGCATTTTGAACCATGGTAATATCATCTTCTTTAACTGCTTTAAGTAAACTATCAGGATTACTCTTAAATAGAGAATGTTTTGGTAGAGCTAAAAGATTTGAAAAGCTTTGATGTGGAACTATTAATGAAACAGCATGCATAACAGAGAGCCTAACATCAATGTTATCATCTGTTATACACTCAAAGAACCATTGATCAAGATTGTTAATAAATAAAGAAGTTTGTTGAGTAATTGCCATAAAGTTAATGATTAGATGAATAAAATCAAAACTAGAAACACTCTTTCCTTCAACTAAAAATGGGATTTTCCGAATAATGGAAAATGATTGCTTTTCAAAATACCAAAACAAAACAGAACAAACCCTAAAATAGTTCAAATGAACAAAGTTCTTTTCAACAAAACCATGCAATGTAGAATACATTAATTGCTGATTGGGATATTTCTTTAACAAGGATGAAATCGAGCTGGCAGAGGTGTATGATGCAATTACTTGTTTAAAGAAATCATGAGTGATCATTAAATCTATAAAATCTTGTGATAGTTCAAGCAGAGAAAAGCTCTCGAATATAGGGGTAAAATTATGGCTGGAATAAAAATATTCTGGTCGAATTTTTGAATGTTCAGATAAGTACTTAGGTGCAGAAACACATAAATACTTGATTATTTCGGGGAATAAAATCTGAATAGCATGTTCATGAGTGTCGGGTCTGTTTGTTATTATCCATTTAATAACTTCAAATAGTTGAGATGATGATTGATAAAACTCAATTAAATTGTGAGTAACCTCAAACAAAGATTTGATTTTTTCAGAAGGTATCAAAAATGGATCAAATGACATTATGATCTCTTTGGTTTTTGTTCTATAAATATCATCGGGGCACCGTACTATGGCATTTTCCCAGTTAATATTTAGTGAAAGTAATGATGAAGCAAGTTCTTTTGATTCTTTAATCTTCAACATCAATGGGTTAGCAATTTCATATGCACTTTTAGTAAAGGATGTATATAAGAGTGAATCGAAAAAGTAGCGGTACGATAATGCAATATAGTTATGGTCAAACATTGAAGAAAACTCTCTCATCATTTCAAAATATCCATTTGAGCAGAATAATAAATACTCATCATTCAACCTATTATCTTTATCAATCTCATCACATATAAAGTGTGGGATTTCAGGTTTTGTGTCATTATACTCATCATTAAGTCCTTCCATATCATAAAACAATAGATAACCAGAATTACCATCAGATTTCCCAATTGCAGCATTCATAACATCTGATTCTTTAATTTCTTTTACCACAGAGTCGTTGAAACAAACCCACCTATTACTAGAATTCCTCTCTTTTACAAATGATACATAATGGCCACATTGTGCGCTACCATAATGCATTACTATACCTCTTAAATGATATTTAGTGCATGACTCAACATGGATTGTATAATCTTTCAAGTCTATTGATAATGGAATGTAAAACAAAGAATTAATCTTTTGCCTCTGCCAAGTTTGGTAATCATACTCAAATCTTCCGAGTTGAATAATAAGATATTTGGGCAATAGACTAATTCTACCATATTTTTTAGCATCTATCTTCTTTTGAAGAGATTCGGCTTTATATTGATTTGCGCCAGTAAAATAATCTGGTAACATAAACTTTGAAAATGAATCAGACATACTATTAGTATCCTTAACAGACAAATTAAAAGTAAGCCATTGTTCATTACTCTCAGATTGATAGGATTCATTGATTCCTTCTATGATGAAAGTAGATTTTCCTTTAAACAGACTTGAAACGAACTCGACTCCCAATCCTTTTTCTAATTTGTCAATTAACATTTGGGCAAATTCACAAGCATCTTGCTGAACCCTTGGGTTCATTGGCTCGCCATCCCATCCCATCCATTTTTTAACAAGTCCTTCTGTTGTAACCGCATGTCTTCTTGATAAAGAAAGCTTGGAAAATAACCTTGATAACTCAATCATAAATTCATCATCTCCGCTATAAGATATAATCCTATTTCTAAGAATTGGAATCATATAAAACTGCTGAAGTATCGAATCCAAAAAACATGTGGCCCCTAAATTTAGCAATCCTACATACCCAGTTTTGGAAACTCTACTTGTATCACCCGGAACCCTCCATTCTTTAAATTGTTGATGAGAATCATGTAATGACTCAATATGTTTATATAAAGAATAGCTCTTAATTGCAGAAAAGCACTGAGCGGCCGAAATAAAAGCTTCTTTGGATGTTGAAGGAGATTCTTTGCGTAGAAACATATCAATTAATTTCTTTTCTATTGAATCCAACTGATCATTTAGATATCCCAACGATATCAGCTTTTCCAAAATCCGAAGTAAATATGGTAAAAACTCACTATCTTCAGTAAAAATTAAATACAATATTTTTTCGTTGAGCTTTGGGTCGTTTTTGGAAATAAACTTAGCCATTGTAGATAAAAATTGTTCATTTAAGGGAGAATGTTCAATACTAGCCACAAAATAATCTTGGTTGATTTCGGGAATCTTACTAACTAGTGATTCAAAAAAGGCTCTTACATGAATCATATTGGATAATAAGAAAACTCTGATATAAAACTGGAATGAGCTAGAAATATTAATAGCAAACCCAGGTTTATCAGCAATTTCAGATAGGAAGCTAATGCATAGTGTATACATTTCTTTTGTTTCAGGCATTGTTAGATTGGTCATTAGAGGCAAAACAGAGTCAAATGCATGTTGAGAATATGACAATTTCAGATCTTCTGGCAACCAAACTTTTAAGAAATTGATTATCTTCTTAGACATTATCCCTTTAACATCATTTTTAATTGTATCAAAAAGAAACTTAAACCCACCGGTGGCTTCAAATGGTATCACCATTTCGTTCGAAAACAAATTCTCCAATACCTCAAAACAATATATATATAACAATGGATATTGATCTGGTAAAAGCTCTGAATAATTGAACGTAGATCGTTTCATTATTTGGTGAACTTTGAACTGAGCATTTTTATCAGAAGGTAAATAATCAAGGATTTTCTTCGCTTCAAGTAATCCTTCTTTGAGATAATCGACAATAATATGTAAAATTGGAGATTGGGATAATAAGACTGAAGGAATCGTTGCTCTTAAAACTCTGGGTGTAATACCATCTTTAGAATCCAATGGAACAATACTAAGTAACAAAGATTTTTCTCCGAAAGCCAAAACCGAAAGAACTGTGTCTCCAGGATACTCATGCCCATTTTTTTTGACCTTGAACATATTTGAAGGTATACGAGTAAAGCGTTGTATCCTGTCTTTAAGCGCATTTATGGTCATCGATAGAGGAAGTCTATGTTTCAATACAGAAGGTATAAGGGAACCACTGATTTCAACATCAATAATGTCCTTATCAAAATCCATTGAGTGTCTTTTAATATTGTAAAAACTGATATCAATAGCATTCTCGATTGTATAGATAAATTCTTTTAACAATATTAGCAAACATTCCTTTTCTTTTGTTTGATTGAAAACTTGATTCCATTTCAATAAGAAAGTATTAATCATCTTATAGTCATCCAATAATGATGGATCATTTGACGAATAAACTTTGCATATAAACTTGCAAAAATCCTGGTGGCTAGGAGATGAAAATGAACATAAATGCCACAACAAATCCTCTTTAATCATTGGCAAATGAGTGATAGATGCTTTGTACTTGTTAATTTTTGAATAAAAATCTCTAAAGAAACTAGAAACTCTTTCAGAGATAAATTCTGGAGAAAGAGATAAAATGCATTTCTCAATATAGTCTTCATTAATAAGCTCACTTTCGACCAAAGATATCAAGAAATCAAGAACATATTCATCATTTTGATACTCTTTAAATAGTTTTTCGACAAACTCATCATCAATATGATAATCATTCAAAAACGATACTGAATATAAAAAGCCATATATAGATTGTGGAGAAGATATTTGGTGCGTAACAATCAAATCTGTTCCAGCACGATAAAATATTTGTATATATTTCAATGGCATTTTGACAGATGATGCAGATTCGCCAAAAAGAAGGAATGTCTTCTCGGTAATAGGATTGTTTAAGATTCTTTCAAGGATTTCTACTAAAGAGTCTGTGTTCATATGGTGATGAATAAACCTGGATAAAGCAACATATGCGTCTTCATTTCCTTTTTCTATTGCGCCATCCCATATAACTCCACGAATTTTCATAAAACTGTCAACAAACTCCGGTCTTTTTCCAACTTCATTGCCCAGATTTCCAATAAAACCATACCATTGTTGATTTCTTTCTTTTGGAGATAGAATTAATTCTAAAAATGGATCAATATAGCCTTTACCAATTGTAGATGACACTAAGGCAAAAATCTTATAGAACTTTGGGATTTCAGTTGAATGCTGAACAGAATGCAATGACCAAAGGGATTTGATGGCGGAAAATGGACAAAAATCATTGTTGCAAAGCAATCTCAGAGAATTTCCAATTAAATCCATAAACTCTTCATGTAAAACAGTTCCATCAAATATTTTAGAATTTGTTTCTTCAGAAAACCAATCCAAAGCACTTGGATAAAACTCCTTTTTCCCTAACAAGTCATAAACAGTCTTAAACCCTTGCAATTGTTTTTGAAAAACTTCTGAGAAAATTAGTTTTGAAGATATTTGCAGCCATTGATCAACAAAGAGCCGATCTTGAGAGCTCTGTGCTCTTGCATTGGATTCCAAAGCAGAATATATATTGCTCAATACATCAGATGGTATATCCCTGATATTACCTTTCAAAAGTTCAATTATACATGAAGAAACTATACTAGACATCTTCCAAAAATCATAAGCATCATAGAAAGTCGAGCACCTGATTATTGAGAAAAGAAGCTTATTCAAAACCCTAATGTCTTTAATACCTTCATGAATGTAGGAAAATGCATATTCAAAAAAGTTATTGCACGCAGTGTACTTGCATATCTTCGCCAAACTGAAACTATTAGAGGTAGCTACTAAACTGGAATGTGTATTCTGAATTACGGACTCAATCAGGCACAGTACATCATAGTCATGTATTTTTACACCATAAATACCCAGCTTAATAACAACTAGACAAAAGCGCTTCAAAATCTTGCAATCACCCTTATTCATATGAGAAAGGAGAAAAACTTTTTTAATAAAATCTTTTTCAATCCTTTGACAAAATTCATTCAGTTTTACATTCACACCTTCTGGGAATTTTCCTGTACCCACTATAGAATCAACCAATCTTTCAAAATCTGGAATAAATAAAGCAAAATCTTCGGGAGTATCAATCGATGCAGAATAAACCATCATCCAAGTATCAAAATCCTCCTCAGGTGATATCATTAAAAAAATGGCACTTTTACAAAAATTTTATTTTTTGATGAGAATATTTCTTAAAAAATTTGTCTGTGTGAGATATCAAGATACATATGATACATCTATTAGATCATACATTTAGTATTTAGGGTATCAATATCAAACGATCCGATAAAGAGAAATTTGATTAAACCATTTTCCCGATTTGATAGAGGACTTATGTCAATATTGCTGATTTGATATATTTCTCATTTCGTGATAGTTTCGCAGGTTTGCGGATTGGTTTTAGAACAAGTTTCTTGAAAGGAACTGATTGTCTGAATTCGAGGTATTTCTCACGAGTCCTGGGGGTAGATAAAGCCATAGGTGCATGGGATGCTCTAGTATCTTCATCGAGTGGGGATTCATTGTGCTCTGGGAAAAATCCCCTTTCTTTATCATATTCAAGTTTTGAAATGCGGGCATATATCTTTTCGATGTCTTTTTTCAGTTTTTCTTTTAATGCTATTTCTTCATTCTCATGATGTACAGAACATGATTGCTTTTCATTTATGTGCCTTTTGAAGAGGGATTGTTTTTGGATTTCACAATCCCTCTGGGCAAAGTTTTGTGCTCTCTTTGTTTCTATTTCTTCTAACTTTTCTGCTTCTTTCCGGAAATAAACTGCTTGATTATATTGCTTTTGCAAAATCATTGACTTTTCCTTGTCTCGGAGAACCTGAAGCTCAATTGATGGCTTTGAATACTTCCTAAGTTTTTCTTCACTACTCCACATGATATTAAACTCTTCGATTTCATTCTTTTGTCTTTCGATAAGCTTTTCATATTCTTCAAGAGACTTTATTTTCAAGTTCTCCATATCAGATCGGAACTGATTCCTCATTGTGTCAATTCTTCTATTAAGTTCTGTCATTTCAGTATTTATTTTTGATATCTGCGCGCTTTGTGTGAATTCTCTCATGGAATCAAGGCAAGCTTTGGAAAACTGATGTGAATACTCATGAAATTTTGAAGCTTCCTCATAATTTCCATATAGGGTATAATTTATAACTTGCCTTTTAAGATATTGAGCCACAAGTGGTCTTTCAACAAATGAAGGAAGAATGTTATGTCGAATAAAATTCTGGACGCATTCTATACATCGAGGAGAATTGTGGGTACAATAAAACCAAGACGAACTAGATGATGGAACAATTTGAAACGAATCATTCGAAGTCATATTAGGGAATTTTGGTGTTTTAGATGATTTTTTCTTCATATTCGTTTTTATTAAAAACCAGATTTTAACAGGGTTTTATAAGCTAGCATATGGGTTCAGAATCGCCCCAGGGGTTTCTATTGGAGATGGCTGTTGAGGAGAAAAAACAGTTTGTGGGAATGTTGTTCTAAATTTCTGCATCTCAGTGAATAGCTGAATCATATATTGAGATAGAATACCAACAAGGCTCCTGAATGGTTTTTCAAGAATCTCAGGCCTTTGAACATTCAGTTTGGAAATACTAGAGATGAAATCCTCATTAAACTCTTCGTACTTGGCTTTTGTTTTCCTCATTTCAGATTCAAGTTCGGCTACTTTTTGAGGAAGCTCTTGCTTATCGACTGATAGCTGAAGTTTAGCTTTAGTATTGTCATATTCTTTTCTTGCCTTTTTCCTCTTATCTTTCACTCCTTGAAGCCTAACAACTTCTTTTTGGAATATTGCCAAAGGTGCAATAACATTCGGATCAATCCTGGGCTTCAAGAAATTAGTAGTGAGATTATCAAATTGCTTGGCAACAGCTTCAACAGTCATTCCTTGGAGTTTAGTCTCTCTTGGTGCATCAGAAAACCATGAAGAGACATCTTCTCCTAACTTAACACAAGAGCGAGATAGCTGCTGTATTTGGGTCTGCATTTGAATCAATGATCCAATTATGTGCTCAGTATCAACAGAAAGCGTCTTAAAGGATTCTTTCGCTTCTGTATATCTCGGATCAATGGTTTTAACAACTTTAGGAATGCCAACTGCTGATGCTGCCTTATCATATATACTACCTAACCAGGACATATTATCGTATGTCACTTTTCGAACTTATAAACCTGAATCCTTATTATTGGACTTATTCATGAGACATATTTGAAGATTCTCAAGAGATAATTATGTTAGAATCCTAAAAAAATTCAAAAAAATTGGGATATTTCAAATTTTTAAAAGTGCCATTCTGTAAAGAAACATCCATTGCCATTATGATCCAATGGATCCCATTTATTGAATCAGTATTAATATAACTAATTCTCTTCGAATAAGAGTCAAATTATCCAGTGAAAATAGATTAAATGATAATATTTTTTAAAATATTATTTAGATTCGCCACAAATGTCAGATTTGATTTTTTAATCTTCAACTACCTGAAAAGAAATTGTGGTCAATCTATATTTAATTCAAAATATCTTATTAAATTATCATTTCAATTATTATGTTTTCACTAATAAAGTTATCTCAACAATTCATATCTCCGAAACAAAAGTTTATCACATAGCGGGAAAGGGAACCCCCATTGCACTTTTCCTTCTCTTCAAATTCTACAACCCAAATAACAATCCTCAAAAAACTAGTGTTTACTGAAAATGTCTTTGTTTTCCTCATTTATCAGATTTGATTCCTATGATTTCTGTCTTGAATTCACAAGAATATGGCCCAAATTGCTTGATATTATTTGAAAATTCGAGATAAAGCGAAGAAAAAAGAATCCAAATCTTTTTAAGATAGGTCTTGTCAAATTCGAGTATGATCGTATCATCAATATCAAGCGAATATGAGACGTTTTCGTTATTTTTGCTCACAAGTAGTATCTTTACCGTATGAAGTGGTTTCTGTCAGCGATGAGCACTTTGAAGGAACCCTCTCTTTGTTTTTGGATTGCTTAGATGGAATGAAAACACTATCTCTAGATAATACGTTTTTAAAATGTCATTTTCATCAGATGGGTGAGAAGATTTCATTTGAGAGATTTCTTTTTGGAGAAGGAAATAAATGATATTGAGTTTTGTGTCGATCGAATTGTTATATTGCCAAAGATTCGGCCTCATCAACTTAAAAAAGCTGTGATGATAGCTGTTGAGTATTGTCAGATCACTGATTTCAGGCAAAAACTATTAGAAAAATCTTATGCTCAGTTTTGACATATCGATTGTACAAGAGAAATATTTTGGTGTTTGAAGAAATTGAACCATTTTTGATCTTCTATCTTTTTCTGGATTTTTAGTCTCAATCGAATGCTTAAAACATCTGTTAATGAAAGGATTTGAGATATAAATGGTAGTGTATTATCAATGGTTGTATGTGGTGGTTGTTTTGATCTTTACCATTTATGTAAAGGATATCAATTAGAGACACATAACCTTTGTTAAGTTACATGATTGAAAACGGAGCTGATCTAAATGCAAAAGTTGAAAATGTTGGTTTTTTATAATTAATTGGACTCTTCTTCATTATGCTGCTCAAAATGGACTTCTTAGTGTTGTTGAATATCTAGTTAATCAAAAAAGCTGATATAAATGCAAAGGATGAAAATGGAAAAACACAATTGGTATTAACGAGGGAAATGCTAATTTTTAATTTCGTTGATAATAATCTAAGGAAATCAACAGTTGTTGAATTCCTCAAGAGTAAATGAGTTGTATCAAGAAGAAGATCGCTTTGAGGAAGAAAGTTTTGAAGTAGAGGATTAAAAACCACATTCTTTAGATTTTTTGAATAAGTGATCAAACATTGGTTTTGAAGTGTACATTAATGAAAAAAATTATAGATGTTATGAGGAAAACAATTATCTCTGTTTGATGAATATGTGAGAGCGGGAATTGAGAATGAATAATTAGTATTTGTATTGTTTTTAGAATATATTCTTTTTATCTCAGCAATGATTTGCTCTCGAAATTCCGGCATTCAATAGGAATTAAAGATTTGATTTGCCAGAATTCTTACTAAAAAACAATTTTTTCAAAGTTAAGAGAACTCGTTTCTTGTATTATATACGAGTTTTCTTTTTTGAACCAGTTTAGTACTCAATTTTCAAATTAATAGACATTTATATAATAAAGACGCATTTTTTTCAAAGCTCGAGCATTTTTTTCCAAGGTTACCTTACAAATATTTTATAAGCATTTATCAAAGACAGTTGACAATATAATAATTTGCCAGTTTCAATTCTACAGTCCATCATCACACACACCAACAAATAACTTTCGTTTTCGTGATATAGATAACAACAATACTGCCGCAAAATAAAATATGAGATAATTTATTGAAATTTGAGGATTTATTCGTTTTTCAGAGAAATAAAAAAATGAAAGGGCACTATGGAATTGATCCTCGTAAGAGGGGAGTTGTTGTTCCACCAAACAAGCTTAATCAGAGTTTACCGAATGGAGGGATGTCTAAGAAATATAATCCATATCTTGTGATGCCAAATATGAATGGAGGGAATAGACTCCGTTCTTCTTTGGCTGTTCCTTACCAGGATAACAAAGACAAGGTTAAAAACATAGGGAAAATCATTGACAAAGTGTTTCAACTATCTCACAGTTTCACGTTAGATGTCGCATTTGAGGAAAGTATTGGAGAAACCATTGATGCGTCACTTATTTGTGTTTGGTTTTACAATGAAGAAAAGGAGATTCTTTATTGTCCAAAATTAGCAAAAAGTTCGACAATTAAGGATGGAATTTTGGGTTTTTGCTATCGCACCAAAGAAATAATTCTTTCATCCTCTCCAAAGTTCCACGAATGCTATGATATTAATATTGATGGCTCTGAATTTTCACTTCTATACCTGCCATTTCTATCAGACAAGAAAAAAGTATTGTGTGTAATTCAGATTTGCCGAGATACAACTAAGCCAACATTTTCTGATGCAGAAACGGAGAGATTTTATGAACTTTCACAAAAATTCACACCATATGCCAAACTTTTGTTTTCCAATTCTAGTATTGCAATGAAAGGCTTATTAATGGATTCGAATACCGAAAATGATAAAATCACGAGTACGCTTGATAGATTGAAACGATTCTTTAGAGCCAGATCTATTGATTTATTTGCCTACAATATCACAGAAGGTACATATAGCAGATTTAATAATTCAACACTAGCCTTTGAGTCTATTGGCCAAACAGCTGGATTTGCTAGCTCTTCTTTGAGAAACGGAATCCAAATGAACCTTGAAAATATTAAGTTATCTTCTGATTATAATCGGAAGATTGATGGGGATTATGAAGAATGTGCAATATGTCAACCATTAGCTGGTGATATGAATCATTATGCTATAGTTTTAAGAGGAAATGCATTTAAGAGGCCATATAGTGCGTCTGAAGCATCTTCACTTTTGTTTTTAAGCCCATTGATCAGTAACTCAATGTTTAAAAATGATTCTACCAATGAACAAGGTACAGATTTTGCAAAAAGGCTTCGTGCTTTGCTTGAAGTAGCTGAAATTTTGAGTGGAGTCCTTGATATTGAAGCCCTTGTGCCAACTATTATGAAGAAAGCATCAGAGCTGTTGAATACTGAGAGGTGTTCACTGTTTTTGGTTGATCATGGTAAGCAAGAGTTAGTGACAAGATTTCACGGCGGCCTAGATAAATCTATTAGAATACCAATCAATAGAGGGATTGTGGGTCAGACAGCAACTACAGGAAAGATTATAACGATTGCAGATGCGTACTCAGATGATAGATTTGATAAAACAGTTGACAAACTCACAGGGTTTAGAACAAAGAATTTGCTGTCATTACCTATATATAATAATAGAGGTGATATTGCAGGAGTTACTGAGATGATAAATAAAATCGGATCTGATGGATTCAATGATGAAGATATCAAGATGATGATGGCATTTAATGTATTCTGTGGGATTTCTTTGGATAATGCAAGACTGTATCAGGCTTCTCTTGATTTAACTCACCAGTTAAGGAGTTTTGTGGAATTATCAACTGCCTTGAATAAGACTAAAAGCATAAGTTCAGTTATTGAAGAAATCCTAATTAACTCAAGAACCGTAATTCATGTTAATAGAGTCACTGTTTTTCTTGTTGAAAATGACCATTTGACACCATTGGTTTCCTTAGGAGATCCTATTGTTCATGGTACTCTTATTGCAGATAAAGTTAGATCCGAAATGAAATCTGTTATGCTGGATTCTGATGATATACTTGACATGAATGGTAGTGAAATTGATACCACTCCGACATCTTTGAAGGATACAAAACCCCTAAGAGGTTCATCTGATTCCATTGGATCAAATGCATCGAGAGTATCCTCTGTTTTTGATCAAAATGTACTTCTTGAGAGCACCTCAAGTGTAGCTAAGGCCACAAATGAAAGTATATGTGGTTTTCCATTAGTAACAAACGAAGGAAAACTATTAGGTGTGATGGAATTCTCATCTTTCAGCAAAATATTGAAAGAAGATATGAAATTAATGGATTGCTTTGCTGTTTTTGCAGCTGTGTCATTAGAAAGAAGTGAATTAAATGAAATTGCCACGCTTGGTCAATTAGAAAAAACAATTAAAGAGTATATTTCTCCAAATGAAAGATCTCAGCATACAATTCCTGAAAAGCTCAAAATTGCTAATGATCAACAAGGTTTTATTTTCACAATTCATTTTGATGCACCAAAATGGGAAGGAATTGGTTTGTTCAAAGTTTTATGGCACATATTTGATAACTTTAAATTGCTTTCGACATTTAACATATCAAATGAAAAATTCTTCAAGTTTTTAACTGAAATTAGTTCAACATATAAAAAGGTACCATATCATAACTGGCGACATGTAGTAGATGTAACACAATTCATATCATATCAAATTACAATTAGCAATCTTCAGAATTATTTTACCGCATTTGAGTTATTCGGACTCCTAGTTGCTGCAATATGCCATGATGCAAATCACGATGGTTTCACTAACACATATAATATTAAGGCAGAAACGCCCTTAGGCATTTTATTCAAAAACCAGAGTGTAATGGAAACTCATCACTGCGCAATTGCTATCTCAGTGATTTCCAAAGAAGAGTGCAATATTTTTTCGTCCTTATCTACAGATGAATTTAAGAATATGTGGACATTAATAATTCAGCTTATATTATCAACTGACATGGCTAAACATCACACAATGGTTCAAGCAGCAAATGAGGAGCTAGATAAAGGACCTGTTGATTTGAAAAATGCAGCTCACAGGCTTTTAGTAATGGGTCTTCTATTGAAATGTGCAGATATATCCAATGTATCAAGACCATTTGAGATGGCTAATCAATGGAGTGATGTTTTATGTGAAGAATTCTTCAGACAGGGTGATCTTGAAAAAACTCATGGTATGGAATATACATCTCCTTTGAATGATAGAGAACATCTTGACAAACCCAAGTCGCAGATTGGGTTTTATACATATGTGTGCTTGCCTTTGTTTGAAACAGCTTCACGAGCAGTTCCTCAGCTTGATGCCAATGTCAAGCAAATCAAATCCAACCTTGATGTTTGGAAAAACATGTCTAAATAAACAGAGAATATGATTAAACAAATTTACATAAATGTTTGATCAACTTGATGTGTGGACAGGTTAATAGAGTTTCTCCTCATTTTAACTACTTTTGGAACTTGAATTTTCACTTGAGGAGAGGCAAGTGCGTTATTAGTAGTCGTACAGAAGTGTTTCTTGTTCTCATTAAGCAAAAGCCTTTGTGTTACGGGAACGGACGGTCTTCTGACTGGTGGGAATGTTTTGTGGTCATCTATAACCGGCTTGTTTGAGATATCTTTGATTCTCTCTAACAATATGAATCTTGAAACCATCTTATATATAGACACAATTTTCTGATCCTTCTTGTTTGATACTGTCTCTAAAGTTGATTGAAATCCAAATCCAAATTGTCCCATTTCTTTGATTACTTCAATGTCTACCTCATCATTGTTACATCTAAATGATCTGCACTTATGAGCAAAGTCACTAATATCAGTTTTCATAAACCAAGGGTGAGATTGTATCTGGTCAAGAGTTATACGCTCATTGGGATCTCGAACTAGCATTTTCTTTAACAAATCAACCAAAAGGGGAGATAAGAATGATGGATATTTAACATCTGCATATAATATGAGATTAAGAAGTCTCCTAACAGATTTATCCTCAAATGGTAAATGACCCACAACGATTGCATATAAAAGAACTCCCGTTGACCAAATATCGGCACTCTTATTATATGATTGTCCTAAAACCATTTCAGGGGCCGCATAAGCAGGAGATCCACATGTAGTATTCATTTGAGGCGATCCATCAGTAAATGAATTGCTCAAACCAAAATCAATCAATCTCACATTATCATACTTATCTAATAATATATTCTCGCACTTGATATCTCTATGTGCCACCTTGCAAACTAAATGTAGGTGAACCAGAGAAGAAATGATCTGCGAAAAAAACTTCTTTGCCAGCTCCTCTGCCAGTCTTCCGTTACTATTAACATAGTCTAGTAAGTTGCCATGGTCAGCAAATTCCATCACCAAGTAGTATCTGAATTCATCTTCTATCACTTCATACAATGTAGCAATGAATGGATGTTCGATTTCCTTCATGAAAGTTATCTCTCGCTCAAAATTAATGTGTGGAAAGTTTTCCTTCATCTGTTCTTTCTCGATGACCTTGACAGCAACCACAAAGCCCGTCAATGAATGTCTGCCCTTCCAGACAGTGGCAAATGACCCGCTCCCAATCTCCTTCTCTAATGTATAGAGACCCAATGAGTAATTCTCATGCATTCAAAATAATAACCAAATAATCAATATCAAAACTTAATTTCTGCACATTCAATTTCTAGGTAAAAGAATAAATTTCCCACAATTTTTTCAAAAGCGATGATTCTCAATTGATTATACGGGTGATCATTGTGAATTGATTCAAAGCAAATTGACGAAATAATTGAACGGTTCGTTAAAATAAAATGGCTCTGAAAAAGTGAAAAGTGTTGTAGTTTACTGTTCTGGGTCGTAAATCTTGTTGAATTGGCTTGCGAATTCTCTTGCCCAAGCGAGGGCCACGGTTTCAGTTGAAAGAACCGAATTTCTAGCGTTGTCTCTCAGTTTTGTGTAGAGTTCTTTATCATCGAACAGTGCAACGGAACGCACGATAGCCTGAACATAGTCGCTGTGCCTGTGTGCCCAGAAAGTGAATCCGTTTCCAGTTTTCTTCTCTCTGTCGAACTCGAAGACAGTATCTGCGAGACCACCAGTTCTGAATGCGATAACTGGTGTTCCACTGGCAAAGGCCTCTTGCTGAACGATGCCTGATGGTTCGAATAGTGATGGAATCAGGACATAATCAGCAGCATGGCTACATATGAGACCATCTGTGAAGAACTTCGATGGATCGGCCCAGAAATTCTTTGGATATCGGTTTTTAAGATCCCACATTTTTGCAGTGCATGGGCCTCCATATGTTCTGTCATCAGGAGCAGCCTGTCCACCAATAACGAACTGAAGGCGACCTTGATACTGACGATTGAGCTCTTCAAATGTGTCAGTGATTAAATGAACACCTTTTTGCTCGACGATTCTTCCAACAAATACGAAGAGGCATTTGTTATCATCTGACTCACCGAAATACTGCTGCTGAATAATTCTCTTGGCCTCAAGATGAGTTTTCCCGAGTTTAGCAATCTCTGCAAGTCTTTCGTTTAGCCTGATACCATTTGAATATGCGAACGGGGCGGGAAATTGGTTAAGAAGATCTTTGTATGATGAAGATTCTTTCAGCTCTTCTCTATACTTCTTTGAAACAGTTGCCCACTGATCACACTTAAGAAGAACACACAAAGAAGGATCAAAGCTATTATCAAATCGATCAACAACAAATTCATCTGGTAATTGATGGATATTCCTCATTGAATCAGTATTACCATCACTTGGCCAAATTTTTCCGCTGTAACCAGATCCAAGATTATGGAAAATGTGTAGGAATTTGGTTCCATCGAAAACGCTTCCAAATGAATGGCGAGCAAAAGCAGGAACAAATCCGGTCATCCAATCATTAGTGACAATCATTGATGGAATAATCCTCTTTTGACAGAGAAGCTCAAGGGAACCTTTAGCCATAACAACTAATAATTGAAGACGGAAAGATGAAGATCCGGTTTGATATGGGGCTGCGAAGAATGAATAATGGTGAATAAACCATAGATCTACGCCATCCACAATGCCATGATGGATTCCAATTTCAACTTTGTTTGGTACATAAACATCAATACAAGATTCATATTTGATTCCATACTTTTCGAGATAATTTGTTTCGCCCTTAGGACCAACATTATAATATGGAGATATTACAGATACCTTTACACCAAGATTGACAAGTTCTTTAGATAGTTCCCATACCATTGTAGATAACCCTCCAACCTTAGAAAATGGACCTAACTCTGGTGTAACAAAGAAAACAGGCCCAAGTGCGTTTGATAATGATACATTTGCCATGTATTTGGATATCATTGGATTTTGTGATGATGATAAATTCTTCATTAAGAGTAAAGCCCTTTTTTCTCTTTGCATGATCGCAGAATCATCATTCAATTTTACCAATGATTTTGAAACTTTATTATACCTAGAAGCAAAGAATAAGGCTTCCCTGAAAATTGCATGGTCTTCTCCGCTCTTTGGATATGGTAAATCATTAATTAATTTGGCAATATCTTCAACACTAATTTCATTTTCAATAAATTGAATAATCTTGTTAAATATTCCATTGTGTGCTAATACAGAAAGAGCAGAACTTTGAAGAGCACGATCCATTCGAACAAACATGTGTTCCATGAGCATTCTCCTAATTGGGCCTTCGATTGGTGGTTGTTTAATAACAATTTCAAAAGTTGAAGTTGAATAGCTTGGAATCTCAAAGAAGAGTGAAGAATTCTCATGTGATACTTCATTAAATGAATAATATTGAGTTGAACATTCATTATTAAGGCTTGTCTGGTGTATCGGGCGGATTTCAATAATTGATTCTGGAGATATCCCTTTCAATATAGATAATTGACTAATTGATATTTCGAAGATTAAGGGGCTCTGGAATAATGAGGTATTAACTAATGCGATTCTATTGGTAGATGGGCATTGGACCACATATGATACAATTGAATCGTTGTAGTTGGCATTAAACATTGCTTGAAGACAATCCACATATCCTCCAATGGCCCAATCGCAGGTTGAGCGATGGCATGCTCTCATCACTAATTGGTCCACAAATCTTGACGATGATTGAGTGTACTTGTTAACAACAGGAACTTTGGTATAATCGTATGCATAAGAAGATTGATAAGCTTCATCGAAACAAAATGATATCAAAGGAACATCAGGCAAGAAATATAAGAAGTCTACAACCAATGACAGCTTATCTGATGGAATGCTCTGAGGTCCAGTCGTCAATGATCCAAAAGTGGAAACAAAAATACTACCCCGTGGAAGACGCTTTTTCCTTTCTTCAACATAGTTTTTAATCTCTTTTGCCGCAGTAATCATTGAAAAATCTTTTTGATATATTGTTCTTTCGATCGAAGTTGTCAATAGTTTGGCAAAAACGTGACTTTGTGGTATTAAACCGGATTCAATGACATAATTCTCTTGGTTAGCATTACAGTCGATCCAAAGGAATGAGTCTGGCTTTTTCTCCCAAATTGATTGTACCATCTTAAGCAAAAATGGAGAATTCTTTGCAGCACGGCCAATCAAAGAACAATCTGTATGAGAAGATGGATCAACAACAGTCCCTTGCAAAATATTATAAATCGAATAATGGAGCTCGCCATCTGGATCTTCTTTTCTTAGCTCACCCATATTTCTTGGTAAAACCAGATTCCATTCATCAACGTTACCAAAATAAAACCCTGATACACCTGTTTCTTCAGCAATCTGAAGTGCTTCAGTGATCAAAAGATCCCAAAACTTTGTACTTCTCATGTTCATGAGAAGAAGATCTGATTTTGGAGCAGTAGCGGTAATAAGGCGGCCCATTTCATCAAGTTGAAGTGTGGAATATGGTGAATACTTTCTTGATGATTTGGTTATTGAAACATGAGGCAAAAAGTCAACAAGAACACGAATGCCTAATGATTTGGCCTTTTCACATAAAGCAATAAAATCTTTCCTATCTCCGCATTTCTTAGAAAGTATGGTATGATCAGTAATATGAGTTAAACGGTATGTAGACTGGGTTTCGATTGCTCCAGCTATGTGAACAGCGGTAACACCAGATTGGGACAAAGCTTCTAGTTTGTTCGTAAGAGTGTCAAATGAAACAGGTCCTTTGTGGTCAAAAGCAGGGAGCTCATGAATGATTTCTTTCCTTGATGCATTTGGATGAACAATAAATCTTCCTCCAGGCAGTTTTGCATCAATTTCATATTCGCCAGTGATTGAAATCCTCACATAACAATAGTCATAAATACCAGCTATTTGTGGAGTATATGATCTTTCTTTCTGTCCCAATATGAAGAATTGTCTTCCATTTTTTGATGGAGCAGAAACCAGAATCGAATGCTCACTTTCCTCCGTGAATGCAATCGGTACTTTCGCTGTAGTAATCTCGGTCTTTTGAACATCCCAATTATGTCCAATAAGAATTCTGGAATATAGTTTAGTAGCCCTTTGTGCAAATATTGGATTTTCATGGAAACAAAGGGGACCTAAAATTGATTCAATAAAAGAAAAACTATGAGAGGAAAGAGAAACAGGGTTAAGTGTTGAAAAGTATTCCAATATTGGCCCAACTTCATCTTTCAAAATATTTCCCATAATTTTTTGTTCATCAATTAGAAGACTCTTATTCAAATTATTGAAGTAGCTAATAACAGATGGCATTGAATCAGGAATGTGAGATGGAAGTGATATGTCATCAGAACTGATTTGTGAACTAATTTCAGAAATAATGACATTGCCCAAAACATGATCCAACAAACCTTTCGATAAAATTGCCATAATAAGTGCCTTAAAAACAGGAACATCTAAAGAGCAATTCAACTGAATAGAAAACAATGGATTCAAATCATTCTCGTCTTGAATGTATTCTTGGGGGTTCGCAACTTGTGAAATCTCATCTCTAGATAGCTGAGGAACCACTGACAATTGCATCGACCCGATCATCTGGCTTTTCACTCCTGTAAGCCTCCTATCACTAAATGAACCTACACATGTGTTCTGAGTCCTTCTCGAGATACTTCCAATTCCTCTTGCCAAACTTCCCTCCCTAAACCTTCTATTATCTCCTTTGGTTTCAAATTCCTCACCGATTGACTTTGATCTGGAAAATTTCTTTTTAGATAAAATCGAGTCCCACCCGATTGCCTTCAAAAATGAAATGTGTGCCTGAAGTATCAAAGATTTCCAGTTCAAGAAGTACTCTTTGTTATCACTAGGTACGAAATCTGCGATTTCAAACTTATCATACGTAATTGGAATCTCTGGGAAAAAGAAATTAGGGCTCTGAACAATGAAATCCAACATTCCATTAAGCTTAAGCTGCATATTTGCCCCGCCTTCAATTGAATTAAGAATATCTAAAAGTGAGTACAAAATGGGAATATTAACACTGACCGATTCCAATTGACCTGGAAGTATTGTTTGAGTATTGGCTGCTTGATTCCCCTCAATAGGGACAAATAGTGGTTGTTTAACACTATACAAAGTGCAACTCATAAACAAATTTACTCTGACGATAGGATATCGTCTCAAAAACGGTGTATTACTATCAAATTGGTAAAATTTCCCTTTTCAATTGAATTGGTTTGGTAAACTTCTTAATAAAATTGAAAAATGGTTGGTCGTTAAAAAATGGATATTGTTAAAAAAATGATTGTATCGGTAGGAGTTTATTTTGTGCTTTTAATAACATGAGATGATTGAACCGGAATTGAATCGTTTTGAAAAGCAGCCGATCATTAAAGGTATTGACCCAGCTGATGTTGATGATCCGATTACAATTAATATGGTTGATGCTGATCCATTTTTGGGTGAATTAGTAGGAATAATTGTATTGGTAGGGGTGATTTTTTGAGTATCATCAACTGTTTTCATTGGTGTTTCATCAATAGTACTCTTGAGTGATTCTTGAACAGTTTTCTTAGGTGTATGGAATGGGAGGGGGACATCAGCAAAGCAATAATTTGAATTAAAGAACCGAATTTGATATGTAAATTTCATTGTGAATTAATAATTGTCCGAAATTGTTAATGAAGTTGTTCTTGAATGTGTTCTCAAAATATCTGTCTGTGAATGATCAATAAATGAATTAGATACTCAAAGTGATCAATAGGATGAATCGATTTCTATTAAAGATGTAATTCGACATTGACATGTTTTCCCCCCATGAAGAAACAACATGACCACTACTTGGACAATAATTATGAACACAATTCAGGTATTCAACTTTTCCATGTTTTGAAGAAAAAGCGCAACAAAATGAATAAGAGGCCCTATTGTTTGATAAAGGAAAAAAAAGGTTTAACATTTCCTCCTTGTGTAATTCCAATATTGTTTGCCCCCTTATTTAGTGATGAATTTGTATTTGAAATTTTTGAAACACCTCCCGAAATAACCAATGGATCATTCCCAGCTGTTGATGAATGAGAACAGAGTGATATTGATTAATAATCAACTTCACTACTACTAAATATACTTAAAAATCCAAAATGACCCCTAAGAGATACTTCACATGTATTTGCACAAATCATTTTCAGAGATGTGTTTGAAGTGTCATGGCAATACAGTGCTCCAATTATTTCATAACATCTTTGACCCCAAAAAATGAATAAATTGATAAATGGGGTCATTTTGACATCCCTACAATAAACCTTAAATTTTCATCCCAAATCTATGAAACAAAATGAACTCAAGATACACATATTCCTAATAACAAGTAAACCAACCAAATGTCACTTTTCATTTTATTCAAAAATGTCAAGCACTTTTTGTATTAAACCAATTTTTCTTCTCAAAAGCAGATCAAAGATACATGTGCAAAGAGGTTGACGAATCCAATAAGTCGAAGCCAGAGGCTATTACAACACCAGCCCCAAAGCCTGTTGAGGAACCAAAACCAGAGCCACCGAAGCCAGTCGAACAACCAAAGAAGGATCCCGAACCACAACCAGCTCCAGTCAAGCCAGTCGAAACTGTTGTTGCTCCACCCCCAATTCCAAAGACAGATGTTGCACCACCAGCTCCTGTCGAAAATAATTCTGATTCTGACGACTCTTATTCTGGCACCGTTTCGTCAACAGATGAAACAACATCATCTATCTCAGACGATCCTGATGATGTATCCGAGGATTAAAGATGAATATTCATATTTTTAAATCCGTTTTTGAAATTATCAGTACAAACGATGGAAGAACAAGAAAATCAAGTCAAGGAGGAAGTTCAGGTTATAGACGAATTTGAGATAATGGAAAGGATTGGAGGTGGCGGTTTTAGCCAAGTGCACATTGCAAAGCACCTTCCCACTGGTAATTATTCTGCTGCCAAGATTGTTGATTTATCTCGTCTTAAATCTCATGAGTTCACGGGTATAATGAGAGAAATCAGTGTCTTTATGCAAGTTGAACACCCGCATGTATGCTCTCTTTACCGTTTGTCTGTAGTTGATAAGAAATTGGTGTTTTTTATTGAGTTTGCAGGCAATGGTACCTTGTTAAGTTATGTTAACAAAAATGGCGGGCTATCGGAAATGGAAGCTCAGCGAATTTTTGTTCAAATTTTTGAAGTATTGAGATTTCTTCATGTTCAGTTTTTTCTTGTTCATCGAGATTTGAAACTTGAGAATATACTTCTAGATCAGTATAATAATGTTAAGCTCACGGATTTCGGATTAGCTAGTACCTCTTATTGCAATCTTTTGCGTTCCTTTGTTGGTACGCCTGGTTATACACCACCAGAAATTCTTGCTGGGAGCGAATATGATGAAAAATGCGATATTTGGTCACTTGGAGTATGCTTGTATGCAATGCTTACCGGAAACTTGCCCTTTACATCACAGAACACTAACTATAGAAAGCTCGTTGAGGAGGCAGAAAATCTAAAATATCCTCTTGATTTTTCGCCTGTTGTTGTAGATATTCTTCAAAGAATGCTTGAATATCGACCGAGTGCAAGAGCCAACATCATGGAACTGCAAAATCACCCATTTTTAAGAGGGTTGCCTCCAATGACTATGAATATCGCCCCAACACCTATTGTATTTTACAAAGTTAGTGGAATATCCGATATTTCCAAGTTTAAGAGGAGGTCTGTGAAGCCAAATACTGTTGTTTTGGAGAAATGCGAAGGTATAGTTGTTGATATTGAAAAACTAACAAAAGAATTATTTGAAGGTTTAGTAACAAACAACACTGCAACATATTTTTCTATTATGCATCCTTTAGCTGAAAAGCCAAAGATACCAGAACAACCAACAACTAGAATAATTAGCTCAGGAAAATTTCACACTCCATCCCAGAATATGTTCAGCGGATCAAAGAGCAACCCTGTCAACAAAGAGCCCAAAAATGTATACAAAAAAGCCGCCGCTTTGGTTATTGGGTCCCTCCCCGCAAATCGAAAAAGGAGGGGCTCTGTGCGTACTCCACAATAAATGTACTACTATCTTCTTCTTGCTGTTTTTGGAATCGAATACAAACTTGGAAGCTTGCTAGTATTAGTGACTATAGCATCGCCTTCAATCCCAAATAATACTGCACGGTAATGAAGTGCTGGAGAATCAAAAGAATAACAATTATTATTTTCGCGAACACTTTTTTTCTTTGATTTGATAATTTTCTCTTGTTTGTTGGCAATATTTGGTATTTGTTTAATATATGTCTTGTTCCCAGATCCACTCCCAATTTCCCATCCAGGATCAAAAATAACTTTTCGTACTTTTTCATTTCTTTTAGTATTATTAGAATAGCTTAATAGCCCTTCAATTGTTGGGTACTCATAAACACAACTACGAACACTAGAACAATTGTATTGACTAGACAACATTTCCATTTGTGCTTTTTCAAAACTAACAGATTTTGGGCTTTTAAAACCGCCCCTATTTCAGAGACTGTACGTTTATTTATACTTTACAGTGTTTTTTATGATTAGGCTATTGTCTTGTTTTAGTACATTTTATTCTCAGAGTTACGATACTATTCGGAATCAACAGTCTGTTGTAAATGTGACTCGAGCTAATCTTTTTGTTTATGAGTGCTCTTTTTTTAATTTTGGTACCAGCGCAGTGTATTTTCTCAATTCTATAATGAACCTTGTTATTAGTGATTGTTTATTTAATACATGCATTACAAAAGGGGATGGTGGGGGGATTTACTTTTCTTGCACTGGGGGATCTATTGTATTGAATAGAATATGTGGGTATAATTGCTATTCAACTTCAACAGAAGTGTCTTCTGGGCAACTTTCATATTGTAGAACAGGGGACAACATGATTAATGAGCTGCATTATGTTAGCTGCAGCAAATGCCCAAATTCTGCTGGAGTAGGGAGATATCGGCCAATTATGATCTTTTATGGACTTCAGAAAGTTAAAAACGTGAATTTTTCGCAAAATAACTGTATCAGGATCCCTACTTTTCAAACATATTACTCATCATCATTTGACCAGGTTTCATTGACAGCCATAAATAATGCTGCAAGTGACGAACAAGTTTTGAATCTTCATGGAAATCGAGCTGCATTTATTCGCTTATCAAATATTATTAACAACGTTACCCCTAATAGAGGTGTCGTGTCAATTTGGGGATCAACAATCCTGACAATTGATAGTTGTGTTTTTAATGAGAACAGTGGAATACTATTTTATAATGGAGGAGGATCAATAGTAGTGAAAAATTCCTTTATAACCCTCAATGGAGATTTATCATTTTCGAGTGTGTCATTATCAAATACTACCAAATATATGGGCTCCTACTCTATTGATCATTATTCCACAAATATGTGCTATGCAAATAATCCAATTCAGCACAAATTATGTATTTCAACTCACAATTTGAATATTCGTTCTCTGAAATCATATTTTCATATTGTATTTTTACTTGGTTTGCTTGTTCAATTTTGAAAGTCAAACTGTGCCTACATCAGTATCGGATAAGGTTTAATAACAATGAAGCTATTTCCCATTATAAATTTTATCAATTCCAATAGAGTCTATCGAGAGAATTCCTCAACTAATTGATAGAAATATTATCGGCAGTCAAACAAAATTGAAAATAAAATCAACAGTCTTCTCAAAGCATGGCAATTTATTGAGAAAATTGAGTAAATAATCAAAAACCTATTCACAAAATCCATATAATCAAATAAAATATTAATTTTCATGGAGAACGTACTTCATAAGAACTTCTCATTAGGTAACTATCGCTTGCTTGAACACATTGGAAAAGGATCATTTGCTTCTGTATGGAAAGCAGAGAACATACAAACTCATTGTATAGTGGCAATCAAAGCAATTAAGAAATCCTCATTGGTGGATGATGTTTCCAGAACAAGGTTCGACCGGGAGATCAATTTGATGATGCGATTCAAGCACCCATTTATCGCAGAGTTTTTTGAGCTAATTGAAGATAATCTTCATTATTACATTGTAATGGAGCTGGCCGAGGGGGGTAATATTTTGGAATATGTTAACAAAAATGGAAAATTGGATGAAGAAATGGCCAAACATTATTTTATTCAAATCGTTTCTGTGCTTGAATACCTTCATAACACATTAAATGTAGCTCATAGAGACATTAAATGTGAAAATGTTTTAATTGACAAGAGTAATAATATTAGGATTGTGGATTTTGGGCTTAGTAATGTGTTTACTGTTTCAAATCCTTTAATGAAAACAACATGTGGATCACCTGCATATGCTGCCCCTGAAATGGTATCAAATCAGCCTTATAGCAGTATGGCTGATATATGGTCTACAGGTATTTTGCTTTTTGCCATATGTGCTGGCTATCTCCCTTATGATGACAGTAATATAAATAGGCTCCTTCACAAAATAGTATACACAGAAACAACATATCCCCTTCACTTTAGCAATTTCTTAGCTGATTTGATTGAGAAAATGTTAATGAAAAACCCTTCTCATCGAATGACATTGGAGGAAATAAAAGCACATCCTTGGTTTCCCCTACTTGAGTATATGAAGATTCAGAGCATATGCATACAATACCGAAAAGAGTTTGAACAAACCATTGATCAGGATATTGTACAAATGATGAGAGATATGGATTTACTTGGTGTTGAAGAATTTAATAGAGCGAAGCTCGGTGAATCAAATATCATTTCTTCAGTCTATAAAATGTTGTTAAGGGAGAAACTTAAAGATAGACTTAAAGAATTAAGTACAAAATCATATGTTAATAAACTAACAGGTCTCAGGCCCTCAAAGCAAATCACTGCTCCAATAGTTAAACCAATTCAATTAAATGAAGCTAATGGTCATGCAAAGCACTCTTTTCTGAAAACCAAGCCAGATTTTCATATTAATAATCCTGTGAATTCATCTAAACAGAGAAGATTATCAAAACCAGTTACAATGAGAAGCCAAATAGTTATTGATCCTCTATCAATGACGAAAATTGAATCTTAATATGTGTTTTCCTCATTCAAAAACTTTTCGAAAAACTCAGATTGATTTGGGTCTGAACATTTAGCCAAAGTTTTCAGAATCTGAGCCGCTTCATGTGTCATACCAACTGATGTCATAGTGATAGGGTAATATCCAAAAGGATAATTGTTGTATGGAGCAACTTCGGCAGAATTGTAGTATAAAATAGCATTATCTTCATTGTTTTCTCGATATGGAAATGATTTTTCGTGATAAAAATCCCAATTCCCCCGAAATATCAAAGAGTATGGGGAGCCCTTCCGGTGTTTTTTGGCAATTGCTCCATAGAAATCAAAAGAAAATGTTGGTTCATTTCGAGGAGATAATATTGGGTAGAATTCAGGAGTAAAAAAACCAGAATCAGTACCCTGCATTAAATGCGAAAAAAACTTTGTATAATCAAAATAATGATTCTCGACAAATCTTGAACCTGAAGTGATAGAGCAAAGAATTTGGCCTATTATGTAGTTTATATCGGAATAATTTGGATATTGTATTTTGGATCTTCTAGCTTGAAAAAACAAATTCGCATTATCAAACATATAATGCATCATTAAATTGGAATTTATATCATTAATATTAGAAGCAGCTTGATCAATGGATTTTTGATCAATAAAATCAAGAGCATCGACCATGAGAAAAGGCAATTTTGGATACTGCTCCCTTAAAACTTTGATTATTGGAGTACATAAACTCGAAGAAGTATTAGAAGTCATAGAAGATGTTACAATAAAAGATCTAAAGGTTTCTCTTTCCGATGCTCTCCGGATCTGATCAACAGACAAAGAATCTTCAAAAGATCCCGATGAATCGTCAAGAACGAAATTTTCTGCAGAGTATAATTGATTACAATGGGAGTTTCTTCGAATAAATCCAGAAAAATGGGAATCCTTATCTACAAAGAGACAATTTGGAATCATCATCCCCTGGCTGTCTTCATGAAATAAAAACTTGGGATAGCTTTTTTCCGCATTGTTAAGTTGATGCTCGTGAGATATAAGCTCCCAAAAGCAATCACCAATTCTTGCTCCTGCTTGTCCAAAACTTACAAACATAAAATGATCTATTAATTGCACAAAATATGGTATTAAAGATCATTTCTATTTATTTCAATGAAAGGTTTTGATTTTTTTGGGAAAAAAGGACCTTCGTATGAAGAATTTGAATTAATGAAGAGACAATGGAATGAAAGGATGATAGAGAAAGAAGAAACTATAAAATGTTATGAAGGCAAAGAACAGGGAATGAAAGATATGATAAGAGATTTATTGAAAGAAAAAGAGGACTATGAAGTCGCTAAAAAGAGAGAAATGAATATAATTCAAGATTTGAACAATGAAAATGCTCAAATTAAAAAACAAAACGAACAATTTCTTTGTGGATTATGTGGTTTGAAGCAATCTCTTTTAAAGAATTCAGATCAGATGGAAAGATTTTTTATTAGCATGGAGAAAGGAGAAGAAATCAAAAAAATAGATAATGTACAATCACTTGATATCATAACCCATTGTCGGACTACCATTCATGAAATAGAGGATTTTGAGAATTATTCGGCGAATCAATACCAGGAAAAATCAGAATTAGAAATAAAGATTAAGGTTTTGGAGAATGAAATTAAGAGCAAGGATAGCGAATATGGGAGCTTGTTGGGAGTTTTATCTGAAGAAAAGGCACAATTTGAATCAAGAATTCATGCACTTGAATTAGAACTTTCTAAGAAAGATGAAGATAGTTTAGTTGTTCTAACTAATCTTTCAGAAGAGAAAAAACGACTTGAATCCAGAATTCTTACACTTGAATCAGAACTCTCAAAGAAAGATGAAGATAGTTTAATTGTTCTAAGTAATCTTTCAGAAGAAAAGGCACAATTTGAATCCAGAATTCATGCACTTGAATTAGAACTCTCAAAGAAATCAGAAGATAATTCTGATATTCAAAAGACTCTTTCCGAAGAAAAGTCTCAACTTGAATCCAGAATTCATGCACTTGAATTAGAACTTTCTAAGAAAGATGAAGATAGTTTAGTTGTTCTAAGTAATCTTTCAGAAGAGAAAACACGACTTGAATCAAGAATTCATACACTTGAATCAGAACTCTCAAAGAAAGATGAAGATAGTTTAGTTGTTCTAAGTAATCTTTCAGAAGAGAAAACACGACTTGAATCCAGAATTCTTACACTTGAATCAGAACTCTCAAAGAAAGATGAAGATAGTTTAATTGTTCTAAGTAATCTTTCAGAAGAAAAGGCACAATTTGAATCCAGAATTCATGCACTTGAA
>Ga0074193_1000842_pt1 | contig 45337 bp, 41 predicted proteins | sample EPASupsiteHSE605_FD_64523 | JGI IMG/M metagenome (GOLD analysis project Ga0074193, IMG submission 64523) | Bioremediated contaminated groundwater from EPA Superfund site, New Mexico - Sample HSE6-05 | ecosystem: Environmental > Aquatic > Deep subsurface > Groundwater > Contaminated ...
TAGTAAGTGCAGGAAAGAATGTTATTCGTCTTCTTCCACCTTTGAATGTTACTTTAAAAGAAATTGATTCAGCACTATGTATTTTTGAAAAAGTTTTATCTAAATTTTGCTAATTCCTTCTTAATCGATATTCCCCAATAAAGAGGCCTCCAATTTTGTTGGAGGCTTTCTCTATTTCCAAAATATTAATTATTTATAAATTTATTTTTATTATTGATGAAGATAAAAATAATAGTGGTATAATATATATTGTTAATTTTATTGTATAAATAAGAAATACATAAAAATATATGTCTGTATAATTGCTAGACTTAAAGTAAAAAATAATTAAAGGTGATATATATGTTTAAAAAAGAATCTCTAAATGGGAAATTCCCTAAAAAAATTTTTATATTATTTGAGGTTTTATTTACAGTAATTTCAGCCCCATTTATTTTGTATTATGGCCCTTTTGAAAATGTAAAGGCTACTGTAGTAGGTTCTGCAATGACAACATCTACTCACCAATGGATAGCTACAACCTTTTTGTCTAGGAAACGTATTGACGAAATCCTTAGCAAAAATACTATTAATAATGTAGTTCAATCTGATATTAGTCAGCTTAGAAAAGAAATTAACACTTCTTTGTCAGAAAACAATGAGATACAAAAATATGTTATTGATGGGGATAAATTCAAAGCACACCTTTTGGTAATTAAGAACCCTAAAAAAATACGAGTTGGATATAGCGATCAATTAGGTGTAGTTAATGAGACTACAAGTAGCATTGGCAAAAGATACAATGCAGTAGCCGCAATAAATGCAGGTGGCTTTTTGGCAAATAAAGATATGCCCTCGCAAAAGGAAAATGTAGGAACCCCAGGAGGAATAATCATATCTAAGGGCAATATAGTTCATAACAGCTTAAAAGAAGATGAAAAAATTTGCATTGCCGGCATAACTAAAGATGGAGTTTTAGTTGTAGGAGATTATTCACTTAAGGAAATGAATAGCTTGAACGTTAGCGAAGCTGTTTCTTTTGGTCCTTGTCTTATAGTAAATGGTGGTAAAACTATTACCTCTGGAGATGGTGGCTGGGGAACTGCTCCTAGAACAGCCATTGGTCAAAGAAAAGACGGAAGTATTCTATTTTTAGTTGTAGATGGAAAATATATAGGTAGAGTTGCAGTAACCTTACGAGAGCTACAGGATATTTTATATCAATATGGAGCTTATAATGCAATAAATCTTGATGGTGGTTCCTCTTCTACTATGTATTATAATGGAGAAATAATAAGTAATCCTTATAAATCTACTGGTGAAAGACCTATTCAATCTATATTTTATGTAGAGCCTTAAAAAATATTTAAAGCTAGTCAATGTTTTCTTTGACTAGCTTTAATTTTAAGTTAATATTTTTCAAAATGAACTCTATCCTCCATGTATCTATCTATGGATCTTCTCTCTTTCTCAGGAGTACCTAAAACTACAATACCTACAGGCATAACTGATTCAGGTAATTCAAATATTTTTTTTACTCCTTCAACTCTCTCTGTCCGAGAATGTATACCTAGCCATAGGCTGCCAAGACCAAGAAAAGTTGCTTCAATAAGCATATTTTCCATAGCTGCGGCACAATCCTGAATCCACCAATCATATTCCTTGTACGCTTGTTTTTCTATATCTGCACAAACAACTATTGCAACAGGTGCTGTCTCTAATGCCTTTGAATGGTCATGTATTTCCATAATTTTATCTTTTGTTTCTTGATTCCTGACAACAATGAATTCCCACTCTCGTCCATCTCCAGCTGAAGGTGCTGCCATTCCTGCCCTCAATACCTTTTCAACTTGTTCTTTTGTAACATCAATGTCTTTATTGTATTTTCGTATGCTTCTTCTATTAAAAATAACATCCATAGCTATACCTCCTATGATTTTAATTATAAAAGCTCTATCATTTGATTATGCTAGAGCTTTTTATAATGCTAATATCTATTTTCCTCTATCTATACCTATTTACTAATTCTCCCAAATTCGAAGAATTATCTCCTTCTCCTAGAGCACCAAATTTCCACTCAGTTCCGTTTCTGTAAATTTCTCCTACAATTAACGCTGTTCTATTTGAATAGTCATCTGTTAAATTAAATCGAAGCATTTCTTGATTATTACTTAGATTTACAACTCTTATAAAGGCATTCTTTATCATTCCAAAATGTTGTCTTCTTTTTATGCAATCATAGATATTCACAACAAATACCAACCTTGCTATATCTTGAGGAACCTTTGAAAGCTCAATAACTATTTGTTCATCGTCTCCATCTCCATCACCAGTAAGGTTGTCTCCCATATGTTGAACACTTCCACTTTTATGTTTTAAGTTCCCAAAGTAAACTATCTCTTCTTTGGATCTTACTTTTCCATTTGCATCTATCAAAAATACTGATGCATCACAATCTACATTGGGAGTTCCTCTGCCAAATAGACTTCCAATTAATCCCTTGCCACCTTGAGCTACAGGATCCCAACCTAAGCCAACCATTATTCTAGATAACCCTTCGTTATCCTTTGTAAGACTTATCCTTTGACCCTTTTGTAAATTAACAGCCATTTCTTCCTCCTCCTAGTTGTTTGATACCTTTTTATAATAATATTTTAAAATCCTATTAAACATCTAAACCATAATTTTTGCAAAGAGCAGCAAGTCCTCCTTGGAACCCACTTCCTACAGCACTAAATTTCCACTCACCGTTATGTCGATATAATTCACAAAAAACTAATGCTGTTTCAATAGAAAAATCTTCTGATAGGTCATAACGCAACACTTCTTCTCCAGTTTCCTTATTTGTTATTCTTACAAAAGCATTAGAAACCTGTCCGAAGTTTTGCCCTCTAGCTTGTGCTTCATGAATTGTTACTGTTATTGCTATTTTAGCAATATTATCCGGTACTTTAGAGAAATCGATGATAATTTGTTCATCGTCTCCATCTCCTTCTCCTGTTCTATTATCCCCAGTATGAATAACTGAGTCACTTGGATGCTTTAGATTGTTATAAAATACAAAATCTAAATCATTATTTACTCTTCCATTTTGTCCAATTAAAAATGCAGAAGCATCTAAGTCAAAATCATATCCACCATCATAGAGTTTTGTATCCCATCCAAGCCCTATTATAGCTTCCTTTAATCCAGGAGCTTCTTTTGTTAAACTAATTTTCTGTCCTTTAGATAAGTTTATTCCCATGGAAAATCCTCCAATCTAGCAATTCAATGCTTTTATAATGGGTGATTTATTAGATATTTATTCCAAAGTTATTGCAAAGAGATGCTAATCCTCCTTGAAAACCGCTTCCTATTGCATTAAATTTCCACTCTCCATTATGACGATATAATTCTGCAACAACTATAGCAGTTTCTATACTGTAATCCTCACTTAAATCATATCTAATAAGCTCTTCATTTGTATCTTCATTTACTATTCTAATAAAAGCATTTGATACCTGACCAAAGTTTTGTGCTCTAGCTTGTGCTTCGTGAATAGTTACTGTAAAATCTATTTTTTCAACAGTTGACGGAACTTTGCTTAGTTCTACTCTAATTTGTTCGTCATCTCCGTCTCCTTCACCTGTTCTATTATCTCCAAGGTGTGTAACAGCTTTAGATGGATCTGTTAAATTATTATAAAATACAAAATCGTTATCAGAACTAACCTTGCTATTTCCTCCTAATAAGAAAGCAGCAGTATCTAAATCAAAGTCTTTTCCTCCATCGTATTTATTTGTGTCCCATCCAAGTCCAACTATTACCTTTGTTAACCCTGGGTTAGTTTTTGTTAAATCCACTTTTTGACCTTTTGTTAAGCTAACTGCCATTATAATTACCTTCTTTCCTTATATTTATTATTGGCTTTCTTCTAATTTCCTATAATTAAGAAAGCAAAATCCTTAAAAGTATTTAATTATAATTTTTCCCAATAAACACATTGTAATACTATTATATATTTAGTCTATTTAAAAATCAAACTAGGGCTCACGCTAATTTTTCTACTATTTCAAGTATTTCCTCAGAGGCCTCTATGCCCATTTTGCTGGTCATTATTATGTTCCTTCTATCTATTTTTTTAAAGTCAAAAAGTTCCTTTAATTCTCCGTGAGATGGACAAATAGAATGATTTGAATTAATTAGTATTGGATAGTCTAGATAGGAGTCCCCTGCAGCAATAACTTTATTTTTTCCTTCCTTCTTTTTTATATAGGACACTGCATCCCATTTGTTTACTGGCTCTGGAACTAGATATAGCTTTTTGCTTTGAAGAGATATATTCCATCCCTTTTCTTTACCCCATTTTTTAAACTCTTCTAGCTGTCTTAAATTAACATCAGCCTTATCCTCAAAATGGACACTATAAAATAAATTATCTCTTAAAATCAGTTTTTTAATCCATTGAATATTAAAAAAACTTTCCAAAAACTTTTCTTTTACAATATTGTGACTCTCCACCATAGTTAGTTTCTCTTCTATTAGATTTCTCCATTCCATATCTACTTTTCCATTTATTATAATGTTACCACCATTGCTTACTACTGCATAGGTAGGCTTAATTTTTTCTTCCATTATAAATATTCTTTTATACTGGTCTATGGTTCTAGTAGTAACAGGAACAAATAAAATCTTACCATTAATCTTTATGAGTTTTTCTATAACATCAATTCTCATAAAACTAAGTTCCTTTCCCTCATACCTTTCTACTAGCACTATCCTTTTATCTTTATCCTCTATTAACTTTCTCGAATAAATCAGTGTTCTATCTAAATCAGAAGCAAAAATCATTCCGCGTTCCCCCTTACTTTTGGTTTGATAAGTCCACAACAGGAATAAGTCATATTATTGTATATTTCTACTGGCACCTGCTTTTCCCTTGCTAAAATTAAAATATGTTTTAGATGAGGGTTGTCCATATCGTTTATAAGTATTTTCCATGGAACCCGTCTTAAAAGAACTCTTGTAGTTTCCCCTACTCCAGGTTTAATTAAATTAATATCTCCTATGTTATACTTGTCCTTTATTTCCTTTACTTCTTTAATTCCTTGGTTGTACACTTTTTTATCTATGGCATATAATTTAGTCTTATCTATCTGAATACTTGGGAAAATTTCCGATATTGCATCTATAAATAAATTAGATAAATCCCTTTCTAACCACTCCCTATAAAACTTAGCCCCGTGAAAATCATTTTCTTCTATCAAATCATCTCTAAGTACAGTTCTACTTATAAGTCCTGACACTGTTGAATTTAAACAGGCAGAAGGAACTAAAAAATCCTCTCTTGTACCATAAAGCTCTGCACAATAGGCTGGGTCAGCTAGCACAGCTAATTTATCACTTATTTTAATTCCGTATTTTTGCTGAAATTCTAACAAAGCTTTTTTTAAAACGCTATTAATGGCACCTTTACCTGTCCATCCATCTACAAATTGAATTCCTTCTTCATTATGATGATTCAATATATACTTTAAAGCATTAATATCAATTCCTTTACCTCTTATAATTGATATGCTGTAATGAGGAAGGTCTATTTTATATCTAAACTTTAGATATCTTTTTATTAAAATACCAATAGGAGTCCCTGCCCTAGCTAGTGATACTATAACAGTCTTCTCCCCTTTTTCTCTGAATATCAATTCTCCAACTTGTGCTACTGCTTTAGCTACTTTTTCCTTAGTATCCTCAAGAGTCTTATAGAATATATCCATATATTCTTCCTTTGGAAAATACTCTATAGGAAGCATTTCAGAATAGTGTCCTCCGTTTTGCATTATCTTTTCTCTTTGTTCGTTATCCTGCTCCTGAATATGATTAGATATATCCTTCAGAATAAATACTACATCCTTCTTTGAGTAGCTTCCTAGTTCTTCTGGTTCTTTAATGTGTTGAAACATCATTAAAACACTCCTCTTCCTTAGCCTCTTAGAAATAAATAAAGTTTATTTTAAAAATCCCTAGTGAGAAAAATAGTTTTATCAGCTCTTCTTTACTTTCTTCTCCAATCTCTCTTTCGGTAATAAATAGAACCTCACTATACATTCCTTTACCAATATTATATATGTAGTTAATTACACCCTTATCAAAAGGGCTTTTAAATCTAGCTGCATATTGCACTCCATATTCTTCCCTAGAACTTGCATAAATTGGGCTTCGAGTAGTTGATTGATATTTTGCCCCCTCAATTTTGCTTGCTATTAACATAGGTATATACATGAATTCTTCTGTACCCAGAACAATTACCTTCTTATCTAATGATCCTAATTGCTTTATCACTTCACGTGAATACTTCTCTACCTCTAAAAGCTCCTTTGCATTAATACCAAAGCGTCCACTTAAATCTAAATACTTGTAGATAACTAATTCTCCAGAAGTTAATTTTCTGGTTAAATTTCCACCCTTTCCAAAGCTAAATTTATGATTTTTAACTACAGTTCTTGACTTGTATCCTTCTTTTATCTTATCATTTTCAAAAAATATTTCTAATCCATCAATTGATGTGCTATCACATATAGCTTCCCCATCAAGTAAGGATACTTCTTCAATAATTATGCCTAGTTCATCCTCAAGCTTCTTATATTCCTCTATATGTTCTTTTCTTCTCCAATCCAAAATAGAAACAACTACATATTCTTTATCTTTAAACTTATTATTTATTGACCTAATAAGATTTAGAGCTGTTTTACCTGTAGTTATTTCATCATCTACTAGTACTATTCTCTTATATTCTTTTAATATATCACTTTTTAATGGATAACAAAAATGACTTGTAGCATGTGAATGCTCTTCTTCAAAATTAAAAACAGACGTATACTCATGGATTTCATCTCTAGTAGTGTGTATGTAATATATGTTTTCTCCTTTAAATTGAGAGAAAACACTATTTCCAAGTGCAGTTGCAGTTTCTGCAAAGCCTATAAATAAAGTGGGAATATTCAATTCAATTAAATTATCCTCTGCATAAGCAAAGGCCTCATGGATGTATTTATCTTCTCTTAAAGCCTTTGCCATTAGGTTAGTTTTATATTCCCGTCCCCCATTTTTATCTATTTTTTCATTTATTAAAAAGCCTAATAGTTTTCCAGTTAAAAGAGCTCTCTTAGGATCTACCGGTATATGTTTCCCAAGAAGCTTACTTACAAATAGAAACGCCCTTTTTTTGTTGTTTCTAGCTGCAAGTAAAAACAACTCCTTTAAGTGAAAGTTATAAGGGTTGTCTAAAATCTCCACATCTACTGCTATTTGATCTAGAATTCTTAGGGTTTTTTTCATATTCTCCTCCGCTTAAAATAAGTCGACACAATTTAATTCTTCATTGAATACGCCATAAACATAGGCTCTTTTCAATACCTTTTTTGCCCAATTATTATGAGGGTTCTCTTCATTCATTTTGTTATTATATCTACTCTTAGAGGCTCCTCTTATTTCTTGTTCTAAAATTGCTGAGGCATCCTCGTATTCTTCCTTTGTAACTACATAAAGTGCATTAACTATTGAAATATGTGTAGGATGAATTATTGTCTTACCAATTAATCCATTAGCCTTATCCAATACAACTTCCTTAATAAGTCCGTCAATACACCTTTGAAGATAATACTCTCTCTTTTTTAAGCCACCTTGCCCTAAATGTTCAAAAAACGTTTTTTCTCTTAATTGAGGCTTTAATATCCTATTACCAGGATTTCCATCGAAATATTCCCACACAGGACCTGATATGATGTATTCTTCTTCTGCTCTTCCAAATATATTGATAATATCTGATATACAATCCCTTATAACTCCAATATCATATATGCTATTCTCCATTTGACGTCTTATAGAATATAAACCTAGTAGATCCGTCCCTCCAATTCTAACGTTTAACACCATGTCCTTACTTTGATCGATAATTTGCTTAACTCTTATAAGTTCTTCAATTCTTGTTTCTTTATAGGCTACTCCCTTAGTCTCGATAATTGGCATAGCATATAATTTAAATTCTCTCTCTTCATTAAATTTACTAAGAATGTCCATATATTCTTGTCCATTATCTGAATTAAATTTAGGAAAGCAAAATCCAGTTATACTTCCAAAAATCTGTTTTTTTTCCAAAAACTTATCAAACTGTTCTATATTTCTTACTCTGATAAAAATCAAAGGTAATTCTTCTTCTTTATATTTCTTTGATTCTAAAGCTTTATTAACTTCTGTTAATGTTTTTACTATGTTTTCTTCTGCTTCTTGTACCTTGTCCTCTGGAATAGAATCCTCAAGGCAAAGAACAATTGATGTAAGCCTTTTATATTTATTATCTAGTATTATACCAGTTATCCCTTCTTTTATAGCTGGTATATATAGGGTGGCTCCTAAAGCAAAGGATAGGTATTCCTTCGGGGTAGCCTTGGTAATCTCTGATGGCTCCATAAAAAAAATCCTCTTCCGATCCTTTTGGGATAAATCATTAAAAAATATCATTTTACTCCTCCCAAGTACTATTTATTAAGTATTTATATAAATATATTTGAATTTTTGAAAATATGCTATAAAGATGTGAAAGTAAAAAATCGGTACTCTATCTATAATTATATATTAAAAGATAGCCTACCGATAATTAATTATTTATAAATTTTAAGTAAATTTTACAGTAATTACTTTTTAGATCAAAGGTTATAATTATTTTATTCTATAAATACACTTCGGCAGCTTTTATTGATTCTATTGCTTCCCTAATAATTTTTTAAAGACTTTTTTTTAATATAGTAAAATTCTATACATTTTTTTCTACAATTATTGACAGAATAATTGTAATATAGTATATTAAAAGTGCACCAAGCAAGTGCACTTTATTCTATTAGGAGAGTCATTATGAAAATAACCCAAGAAGTGGATTACGCTCTAAGAGTTGTTTTATATCTATGTAAACTTGGCTATGGAAAAAAGATCGAAGCTAAAGTTATATCTGAAAATGAAAATGTTCCCTTAAGGTTTTTGCTGAAACTACTTCGAAAGCTAAAAATAGCTGGAATAGTAGAGTCTTACAGAGGAATTAATGGAGGGTATGCTCTTAATAAGCTACCAGAAGATATTTCATTTAAAGATGTAATCATCGCTATAGAAGGGCCAATTTATATGAACAGGTGTATTTTTGATCCTAATCACTGTAATTTAAATAGGAGTACTCGCTGCGAAATACATTCTGCTTTAAGTTCTGTACAAAGCAACCTGCTAAAGCAACTACAATCAGTTAATTTTAGAGACTTAATATCCAAATAAAACTTATGAATATACGGGAGGTACTCCCTTATATTTTATACATAAACTATACCTTTGTTGTATAGATTATGTAAGTAGTCACCTAAGATATAATGTATATTTAAAGTAGAATAACTTTAGAAGAGTATTATTTAATCAGTTTCCACACCATAATTATTGCAAAGAGCTTTTAACCCTCCAATGAAGCCATTGCCTACAGGATTCATCTTCCATTCATTTTTATACTTATATATTTCTGCTACAACTATAGCTGTTTCTCTATTAAGTCCTTCATTAAAATTATAATTATAAATTTCGTTTCTATTTTCAATGTCTAGGATTCTAAAATTAGCTTCTGAAACTTGTCCAAAATTTTGATTTCTTATATCTCCTTCATATATAGTAACAGTCACTGCAAGTTTTTCAATATTTTTGGGTATTAAATTTAAATTTAATTCTATTACCTGGTCATAAGCTTTCTTAACTCCCGAGTTAAAATCTTTATCAATTATTATAGATTCATTACCGCTTCTCGGATTTCCATAAAATATAAAATTTTCCTCTGTAGTTTTATTGTTTTCATCTACCAAGAACAATGATGTATCCAGCTGGAACTCAGTATTCCCTCTGTATTTTATTTCCCAGTCTAGTGCAATTAATAATTTAGAAAGATTCATAGTTTTTGAGTTTATGCTTATCTTCTGACCTCTGATGAGTTTTATAGTATTATTTGAATCTATACTCTTTCTTACACTAATATCTTTACTTGTCCTAATTTGGCTATTTGATTCAGATACTCCTTGAGAAATAGGAGAAATATTAGGGGACAGTCCCGCATTATTTTCCGCATTATTTTGTATTCTATTTAGAGGTAATGTTAAATCTATACTGCCCTTATCCTCCCTTAAAGTGGTCTCTATAAATAAGCTTCCGTATCTCTTTTTCTCAGTTCTTCGAATAGTTGTACTTTCATTATTAATATTTAAACTCATGCCTAAAATTCCTCCTTTTCCTAAGCTACCTGGTATTCATCCTACTTCCTTACTAGCCGCTCCACTGACCACTTATTACTAATTAATCTATCCCTATGTGGACTCCTGAATTTCTCTCATTTGGTTGTACTATAACTATTTCTCCTGGCATATTAAACTCAAGAAAATATGATTCTCCTGATGTTTGTCCTATGAATGTCTTCCAACTTACATCTGCTCTAAAATTAGGATCAGGACCTGTCCAACATATTACTGCATCTGGATCCACTACACAAGGAGTCTCAAGTATTATTGGATTTCCGTTAGTAGTTATAACTGCTTGAGCATTTGAACCCATACCCGTAATGTTAGAGGTAAATAATCCCTTCTGAGAAATAACTCCACTTCCAATAAATCTAACTCCATATTTACAATCCTCGGTAAAAGCTAGAAGATTCTCTCCTTCTACTCCTATGCTTTGACCTTGTTGTAGCTTAATTATTGTGATGTGCTGTGCTCCATGAGCCATATAATACATACCTTTCCCATTCACCTTCATTATCGGTATATTTTCCCCTGTCAATTTTCTAGCAGCCAAATTCATTACTGAATTTAAGATACTTCTATTTTGATTAGGATCTAATAACACCTTCTCTGCTGTAAAATTCCCTTTATAAGCCACCATAGCCCCTACCCTTGCAAAAAAATGACCATCCCCTTCAGCTACACAAGTTAATTCCTGATGAACTTTAAAATTAAACATCAAATAATCCCCTTTCACAAAAGTAATAAATTAATTTTAGTATATCATATAAAGTATTCCTCTAATACTATTCATAGTGTTAATATGCTTCCTAATAGAAAGATGCAGAAAAATGCAGGGACTGTCCCTACACTTTTCTGCATCTTTTAAATATATTACCTAACATTCAATATATTACCTAAATTACCCCTCTTACATGTTATGAACCTTAGCATAAACTCCATTAAAACATTTCTCTCTTTGTTCAAAAGCATTATTCTCAATAATTATATCTACTAAAGTTCCCGGTGTCCCAACACTATCATATGGTATCTTTCCAAGTTCTACGATTTCATCTACCTCAGCCAATACTATATCAGTTGCAGTTGCCATTATAGGATTTGCTCCCTTTGATGTATGCTTATATTGAATATTTCCAGCTCTATCTGCTCTATATCCCTTAATTATTGCTATGTTTGCCTTTAATGGCTGATACACTAAATAATCCTTATCATCTATTGTAATTGTGGCTCTTCCTTCTTCAATCTCAGTTTCCAAACCATTTTTAGTTACAATTGCTCCAAGTCCCGCTCCAGTTGCCCTTATTCTTTCTATTAAAGTTTTAATTGGATTAATCTCAACTTCTAAGATTCCTTCTCTATATTGTTTTAAAATCTCTGGGTTAGTCCCAATATGTGCACATATTAATTTTTTAATTTGTCTATTTTTAATAAGCTTCCCAATATTGTTGTTTCCTCCTGGAAAAGATGCAACTGTTTGTATGAGTGTTAAATTTTTTACTCCAGATCTTGAGAGTCCTTCTATCATTTTAAGGGGAGCACCTACATCTAAAAAACCTCCTATCATTACACTCATGCCATCTTTTATCTGATTTACTGCTTCTTGATACGTTTGAATAGAAGCCATGTTATACACCTCCAAAATAACTCTAAACTATTGATAATTGTAGATTAAGGAAACTTTAAGCCATATGTTTTTTAATGAATATAGATTATAATATTATAATTTTTCTTTTTATATGTACATGCACTTTACATGCCAACTTTTCAACACATTCTAAATCCTTATAAATAATAGGTTTAGCAAAATTTAATTCTTTCCCATTTAAATATAAAGTGTGCTAATTTTAATAAGTTGTGCTAATTTTTGAATACTAAGAAAACATTTAAGGATTTAGCACACTTTTTTAAAAATTAGCACACTTTTTTACTGACTTATTATTAAAAATATTGAAATAATCTAATTTTAAATTATGGAATGATACTTGCTAAATATATGCTTAGGTAAAAATAAGGAGGATTTTTACCCATATTAAAGTAATAAAATTATTAATTTGAAAGGGGAATTTTTATAATGGAATATCAGGTAGAAAGAAGATTTAAAAACCCTATTATTAGCGGTCTTATGGGAACAATTATTGCATTATTAATTGCTTGCATCGGCTGGCCAATATGGGGACTAATCGTAAAAGCAATTATAAGTAATTTAGCTAGTGTAGGACTGGCACAAGTAGACGCTAAAGCAGCAAGTCAGTATATTAAAGATGTTACGGAAGGAACATTCTTCTGGATGTCTATTAATTCATGGGTTTGGTTTACTCTTATATTCGGTAACTATGGTAAATATGCAAAAACTAAAAAACAGCCTATAGCTGGATTAAGATATACAATTTTAGCATTCTTAGCTGGTGCATTAGGAATGATAGTCCTTATTGGTTTTATAGGAATCTGGTGGAAACCATTTAACTTATCAACACTCTTTATGCCTAAGACTGCTGAGGAAGTTTTACTTGCTACAGAAGGATGGGCTGCTGGTAACTTCTATGCTGTGCCAGTACTTATTTGTCAAATTCCTATTGTATCAATATTCGGTAAATGGCCTTTTGCTGGAAAAGTATCTGCACCTTGGGATGGTTTCGGAGCTATGATGACAACTACAGCTATTGCAATAGTGGTTTGGCTTTCAATGGTTATTCCTAGCTTCTTAAAATTCCAAATAGGTGGAGAAGCTGCAACTATTACTCCAATGGGTTCTTGGCCATCAGTATTAGCCTTCTGTCAAATTTTTATATTCCTTTTCTTGTTTCCTGCAATAGGTGGAGAGCAATATCCTTATAAGTTATTTACAGAAAAGCAGCCTTGGAAAGGCTTAATCGGTATCATTATTGCATGGGCAGGAGCATTAGGAATAAGAGCTCTTTTAAGAATAGTACTTGCACCTTTAGATCTTCTTAACGGACAACCAGTAGATCTTGTTATTACTTCATTAGTTTTATCAATTATTACTATAGCCCTTTTATGGCATCATCAATTTTTCGATTATCCAGGAGAAGATTTAGTAAAAAGTTCAGCATCAAGATTTTTAATAAGACTTGCCATTGTAATAGTCCTTGGAACTATTATGGGATTAATTTGGATGAAGACTTACAAAATGCTTCCATTCGGAAGTAATGATATGGGACTTGGATATGCAACACTAGGACTAATTGCTGGACAATTTATATTTATGATGCCATTCTTATACCTAAATACTTTCTTCGATAAATGGCCTTTAATAAAGCAAATTAAAAAGTAATTCATTTTATCAATAAATAGTTAACTTATACTTGATTATAGAACTCCATGTGCAAAGCATGGAGTTTTATAATGCAAATTATCCCTATATCTTTTAGAAAGTGTAAATGGCTTCCTATGATATTTAAATTTTATCATAGGAAGCCATTTTATTTTTACTATCCTTCTTTTATGCAATTTCCCCACATATTTTTTAACAACCCTAAATACTTCTTTTCATCATACTCTTCCCCAAAATAACTGTAATAGTACTGTAACTATCTTCATTTGAAGTTAAACATTTACTTTCACATATATATCCCCACTATATATCCTTATATAACTCTTAAATACTTAAATCTATATTTATAATCGCTATATAACTCCATGTTCCGTGCATGGAGTTATATAGTGTAGGTTTTAAATTTTATAGGTAAAAGGTAAATTAAATTTTAATATAATTTCTTTGTTTCAAGGTCCTGTATAAATACACATCTTATAAATACAAGACCCTATACTCTTATGATTTCTATATATCCATTTCCTTAACATCACTAGAGATTATTAAATCAGCATAAGTACAATTAACAACTTCTTCAACAGTTAACCCTGGTCCTACTTCCTTTAATAATAAGCCCTTATCTGTAACTTCAATTACTGCCTTGTCTGTTATTATAAGATCAACACACTTTGCAGCAGATAAAGGTAATGTACATTTCTTTAGAACCTTTGAGTTGCCTTTTTTGTCAGTATGATTTAATGCAGCTACTACTCGCTTTGCTCCTACTAAAAGATCCATAGCACCTCCCATTCCTGGGGCAAAAGCTCCTGGTATCTTCCAGTTAGCAATATTTCCTTCTTGATCCACCTCTAAAGCGCCTAAAGCAGTTATGTCAACATGTCCACCTCTTATTATTGCAAAGGAAAGATCCATCTCAAAGGTTGAAGCTCCTGGCAATAAAGTAATAGGGGCACCACCAGCATTTGCTACATCTGGATCAGACTCTCCTATTTTAGGAGTTGCTCCAAATCTTAAAGCACCATTTTCAGTCTGTAGTGTCATTGATATCCCTTCTGGTAAATAATTTGCTGCCATAGTAGGCATACCAAATCCTAAATTAGCCACCATTCCATTTTTAAATTCTTTTGCTATTCTTCTTGCAATTATCTCTCTACTATCCATTATATTAACCCCCTATCTTATTTTCTTAGTTCTTACCCATAGATCTTCAAAATATTTCTTTCTTTCCTCATGAGAATCACCTTGAACTATTATATCTACTAAAATTCCAGGTGTACCAACATTATCAGCTGGTATTTCACCAACTTCTACAATTTCATCCACTTCAGCTATTACTAAATCAGCAGCAAGTGCCATAATTGTATTTGTTCCTTTAGTTGTGCCTTTATATAAAATATTCCCAAGTTTGTCAGCTTTACAGCCTTTGATTATTGCAACATCTGCCTTTAGTGGTGGAAAAACTAAAAATTCTCTTCCATCTACAATAATCTTATCTCTTCCTTCTTCAACTTCAGTTCCAAGTCCAGTAGGAGTTACAACAGCACCAAGTCCAGCTCCACCTGCTCTTATACATTCTACAACAGTTCCCATAGGTATAAACTCTACTTCTAAAGTGCCTGCACTATATTGTTCTTGAATTTCAGGGCAAGTTCCAATATGTGCACCTATGAATTTTTTTACTTGCTTATTTTTTACAAGCTTACCAATGTCATGAGTTTCACCTGGATGAGCTGATACTGCTTGAATAAGTGTGAGGTCCTTAACATTAGTATTTGCTAATGCGTCTATCATTTTTAATGGAGCACCTACACCTAAAAAACCTGCTGTCATAATTTTCATACCATCTTTAATATTCATTACTGCTTCTTCTACTGTCTGAATATTAGCCATTTTTAATACACCTCCGAAAAATAATTAATATTATTGGTAGATTATTAAAGAAATAAATTCACAAGAACTATCCCCATTTTTAATTGAAATTTGATAGCCCATCATTGAATTTCAATTTCTTCTATCTGACATACTTATATGCACTTTACATGCCAACTTTTTAATATGCTTCCCAAGGCTCATTCTTATTAGCTTAACCTTTAATTGGGTATTTCTCCGTTAAATTTAAACTGTTCTAGTTTTTTTTAAAAGTGTGCTATTTTTTGAATAATAGCCTAGGTTTAATTTAAATCAGTCTTGGTGCACCTTTATCAAAATAAAATAAAAAAATATCCAGATATTTAATAGCCTAAACCATTTCTTATCTAGATATTTTTATTTATAAATTGTATTTTTTCATTTTATAATATAAATTACTCCTTGAAATTCCAAGAGCATCTGCAACCTTGATTTTATTTCCACCATAGTTTTTCATAGCTTTTATAATTCTATCCTTTTCTACTTCATCAGTAAGTGATTTTAAATCATCCTTATCTACGTTAATTTCCATATCTACTTGATTCAATATAAAGTATTCTCTTAAGTCTTTGTCAGTTAAACAGCCTTCCGAAAAGCTTATTACCATTTGAAATACATTTAATAGTTCTCTTACATTACCAAGCCAATTATAGTCAATTAGTGCTTTTATAAATGATGGTTCAACAGATGGGGGATCCTTTCCCATTTCTCTAGAAAGTTCCTCAATAATAGGCTCTATTAAAATAGGTATATCCTCCTTACGCTCTCTTAAAGGTGGAACAGTAACTGGTATAACATGTAATCTAAAAAATAAGTCCTGTCTAAATTTATTTTGTTTTACTAACTCAAAAAGATTAGCATGAGTAGCAGCTATAATTCTTACATCAATAGGTATTGGATAGGAACCTCCAATTCTTTCGATTTCTCTTTCTTGAAGAACTCTAAGGATTTTTGCTTGAAGTTCTAAAGGCATATCTCCAATCTCATCTAAAAATATTGTTCCATTATTCGCTTGTAGAAACTTTCCCTTTGAACCACCTTTTAAAGCTCCTGTAAAAGCTCCTTCTTCATATCCAAAAAGCTCTGATTCCAATAAATTACTTGGTATTGCAGCACAGTTAATTCTAACAAAAGGTTGGTGTCTCCTACTACTCAGGGCCGTTATTGAATGGGCAACTAATTCCTTCCCAGTTCCTGTCTCACCCATAATTAATACCGTAGCATTAGTTTTTGCAGCTGCTAGTATTCTTTTTTTCAAGAGTATAATTTGCTTACTTTCTCCAAGAATATTATCAATATTATATTTTGTTATATATTTCGAATTATTCTTACCTGATGCAGGAAGCATTTTTTCAAAATTAATATCGATATTATCTATTATGCTTCTAAGATTTAGAAATCCAACTACATTTCTATTACTATTTATTACTGGTAATACGTATGCGTCTGACCTTATTTTTTTTATGTCCCTAATATCATTATCTTCTTCAATAGCTTCAATCTTTATTACCAATTCTTCTATAGTAGCATTGCTTCCCTCTGATAAACATCTAACTAGTAACTTCGGATCGATAATACCAATATATTTGCCATCTAAATCTAACGCTGCTATAAACACTTTATTGCTATATATCATCTTTTTCACTACAGTGATAACTGCATCTCCAAGGGAACATACTTCAAAAGAAGTATGCATGATTTGTTTTATCTTCAATATAATCCCCCCTTTGATAAAACAGAAATTATGAAATCCCTTCTATGATGGTAGTCTTTTATCATCGTTAATTTTAAACATATTTGCCTGATTGTCTAGCTCCATAGCTATATTATCTAAAATTTCTCCTGATGAGGAAATGTTCTCTAAAAGCAGCTTTAGTTTTTCAACTTCTACCTTTAAATTTTCTATCTTATTTTCATAATTACTTTGTAAATTTAAAAAATCTCCCTCTCTCGGTTGCTTTTCATTTGAAAAACAATCAATAGCTATATTTTCAAGCTCATTTAGTTGAATCTTAATATTTTCTAGATTTTCATATTTTTTATCAACTATTATGTCTTCCATATCTACCCTTAGCTTATTTACCCATTGAAGTATACCTTCTAAATAATGATCCTTAAGCTCTATGTCTGAATCTTTCGAATTATCACCTTCAAAGAAAATAGGTTTATAGCTTTGAATAACTTCAACTCCACGTTCAATTCCAATTAGTGAATCCATTGATTTAGAAATATCCACTTTAAGTATTTTAGACGCTCCTTTTAAGTTATTAGAATTAAACAGTATTTTACCGATTAAAATAGAAATATTATGAAGCATGTTATTAAAGGTAGTATTTAAAACTCCAAATTCATCATTATTAACATATCCTAACTTTGGTGATAAATCTCCATCTTGAGTCTCTTTCATGACTCCAACAAGCTCTTCTAAAGGCTTAGAAAAAGATTTAGATAATCCATAAGCTATTAAGAGTGCAATTCCGATAACAGAAATTAATGTAAATAAAATGGCTTTGTAAAGTTTAGTTCTTGTATTAAATATCTCTTTTTCATTTCCTCCAGTAATTATATACCAATCCCAAGGCTCATAATATGTATAATAAGCCATTTTATTTTGTCCATTAAAATTGTATTTAATTTTTCCTTCTTTGTTTTTAATAATTTCCTTTATCCACGGATAATCCATTACATTCTGTCCATTCATATAAGGATGAATTACTGTATTGCCAACAGAATCCATTATGAAAACGTATCCACTATCTCCTATAGAAATTTTCTTTATTGCGTCAATAATTTCATATTCTTTTTCACGCCTTCCAAGGACAAAGACTCCAATAAGCTTTCCTTGTTTATCCAATATAGGCCTATAAATAGTTGACTGCCATATTCCTTCAACACTGGCTCTTCCCAAAAATTGTTGTCCATTAATTATTTTGTTATAAACTGGTCCTGAATTAAGTATAGTTCCTACTATTCTTGATCCATCGTCTTTTCTTACATTTGTACTTACTCTTACAAATTCATTATTGTGAAGCATGAATATAGTAGCCTGTAGGTTTTCCTCACCACTTAATTCATCCACTAAGGTATGGTCATTAGTTATTACCTGATTACCTATGTACCATGTAGGCATACGATGTCCTGCTATATCCACCATATGTTCGTAATCAAAACGACTTTCCCCAAGGGAAGATAGTTTGTAGGTAAATGCTGCTGCCCCACTTTCAAGCCATAAGGACACAACCTTATCCTGTGTATTAACCATGTTTTTAATCCCAGTGTTAATACTTGTAATTTTCTCTTCAGTTTGTTTCGATATTTCGTTTGAAATAAAATAGTAACTAATACCTCCAATCAAAAGTAATGGTATAACTGCTACTATTAAAAAGCATGTAAATAGCCGTGTCTTAATTGTAAACCGCATTAGGTCTTCCCCCTTCGTTTTATACTTATAGCTAAATTATACTTTGTTTGGTATGATTTTTATAGATATATTTTATACATAATAACTCTTTATAAGTATACATTATTATATAATAATTTTTACAAATTTCGAAAATAAAATTTATCTTTTATTTATTTAGCTTATATAATTGTAATTTTTAGTAATAAAATAAGTATCGAGCTTAAACTGTTGATAGTGATAATGTGCTTCTTGTATAATATAAAGTATATAAGTGAAATAGTAATATGCTTAGATATTTAAATTGAAAGTAGGCATGATAATAAATGATAAGTGTTAGAAAACATATAAATTCCTCACTTAAAACTTCTAACAATGTCTTTCAAGATATAATTACCCCCATAAACAAAAGGCTTGGCTTTATTAATGGTCCTAGCCCCATTGTCCCTATTTATTTTTATAGATTTGTTGGTATTGGAACTGATGAATCAAGTTATTATGAAGAATTAAGAAATTTAGATAAAAATTTATTGTATTATAATAATCTATATTCTAGATTTATCTCTGAGATTCCTTTAAATAACGACCTTTCTATAGTTGATAAAATTCAATTTGTATGGAGTCGAAGTCATTTAGAGCCTTTTGATAATAGTAAAATAGAAATTTTAATTTCTCTTCTAGCTGGTAATGGCTGTTTCCCTATGGCAAGTAATTCCTTACTTTCTTCTTCCATTGAGGAAGGTTTTAGCTATATTTTAAGTCTCTATATTAAAAAAGAGCCAAATGTAAATCTAACTAAAGTAAAAAACTTTACTTTAAAGCTTGTGGGATGGATAAATGTCTTACTTCCAAAATTGCTTCAGGATTTTAACATTAAAGTAGAAAATGTTGTTGATATCATAAATCCAAAGGTACTCTATTTAGGAGATATAAAAAAGCATGAGGTATATTTTTTAATTTTCTTATCAAGAATAGGATGTGATGTCTTATACGTGAACTCACCTAATGATGGTGACTTTTCCCTAATTGATAAAGAATGCCATTATTCCTATTGTAAGGTGGCAGGCACCGGAGTATCGGATAATCTAAATCTTGGACAGCTAAACCTCCGGTGCCTGCCACCAAAGAAAATGGATAAAATGGAGAAATCGTCATTAAAAATAGATTTTTCCTCTCCATTAGTTCTTGAGAATGCAATTAGATCTATATATAAGACTTCTAATGATATATTAAAGGATTATATACTCCCCCTAAATAAAAGAAGTGGCTTTATTGGAAAACTTATGCCTTTAATTCCAGTTTATTTTTATAGATATATTGGAATTAAATCATCAGAGGAAGAACATTATAATGATTTATACAAGCTTAATTTACAGCTGCAAAAATATGGACCTTTATATTTAAAATTTACTGGTGATTTTCCTGTAGAAGCTAATACTGAATTGGTCATTAAAACTTCAGAAATTTGGAGGACTGTCCCTGAAAAACCTGATAAAAATTCTATAATTAATATGCTAGTTGAGTGCAAAGCCTTTCCAGATCTTAGGGAAGAGATAATTAATTCTTCAATTATTAATAGTTTTTCTAAGATATTAGAGTTATATATAACAAAAGAACCTGGTGTAAATAATTCTAAGATTAAAAACTTTACTTTGAAAACACTTATGTGGATATATAAATATATCCCAAATTTATTTAAAAAATTTGATTATCTTAAAAACTCCAATGGTGAAGTATTCAATCCAAAAGTTTTATATTATGGAGATATAAAAAAACATGAAGCATATTTTTTAATTTTTCTATCGTTGATGGGATGTGATGTAATATATATAAATTCTAAAGAGGATAAAACCTTTGAGGAAATTGACAAGGAAGAAACTTTTTCAAAATTACTAACGTTACCTGAGGTATCTGAGCTAAAAGAGTTCCCTTCTGAGGAAATCATTGTACGTCATGAAACCGCTGCCTTTAGAGCACATAGGGAGATTGGAAGCATTTTATATGATGAAAATGATGGACTTTATAGACCTTGGCAATTTGAAGTATACAAAACTCATCCTCTTACTTTAAAAACTACTTATGAGGAATTAAAGATTCTTTGGAGAGAAGAAGCTAGAATGCGTCCAGGATTTAAAGTAGAAGCAGGGACAGTTTATATTCCAAATCTTTTTTCAAAAATAAGTGGTACCTTTAATGACTTAAACCAATATTGGAATGATTTTAAGGAGTTTAATGACGTAGATGATTTATTATTTATTTCGGATATTCCTTATATTTTAGATAATAATTACTCAAGATATGATTTATATAGTTTAGAATATTGTTTTAAGAACGGAATGGTTGATAAAGAAAGTCTATTAAGTAACAGACTTTATAGGTTTTCTTATTTAAAAACTCCTCTACAAAATGGTATAATAGATAAGGTGAATCAATTACTAAAATTATCTATATTTAAGAATGAAATGGAAACTGAATTTAAACTTAAAGTTCTTATGACTATTCTATCATTAAATGAAAATATATTGAAACTAATTCAAAAGTTTGACTATCCCTTTAAAATACCTAAAATTTTAATTTATGATAATGATAAAGATATTTTTAGTGATTCTGATTCAATCGTTGTAGCTTTTCTAAGTTTAATGGGGTTTGATATAGCTATATTTACTCCCACAGGCTACAATAATATTGAGCAAAAGATTCACGATACCTATTACGACACACACAAACTAGAAAATGTTAATTTTGACCTTCAAATACCTAACTTAAATTCTATTCGCAAAAATAAAGAAAAGTCCGGTTCGTTCTGGTCTAATCTTTTTAAATAAGAGGGAGGAAATTCTTATGCTAAACAATGCAAACCCAATGAATGAATTACAATATGACGGGGTGAACCTGGAGAAGGAAACTAATGAACTAGCTCTAAAAATCAAAAATTCTCCAGAGGTTGTTGCCCTTGCAAAGCAGCTAGATGTATCTAATGTAGATTCTGTAATGGCATTTGGACAAGATACCGCATCAGAAATATCTAGCTTTGCAGATCAGATTTTGCACACAATCGAGACTACTTTTGTAGAAGATTCAGGTGTACTATTGGTGCAATTAAATAAGATTATGGATAAATTTGACGTTAAGGATTTTGAAGAAAAAAAAGAAGGGTTTTTAGCTAAATTTATGAAAAAGGCAAAGGATTCTATAGAAGCCCTATTCCAAAAATACCACACTATGGGTGGTGAAATTGATAAGGTTTATGTTCAATTAAAAAAATATGAATCTGAAATAAATATCTCAAATAATAATTTAGAAGAAATGTTTCATAAAAATATGAACTATTATGAACTATTAGAAAAGTATATTTGTGCTGGCAATATGGTTGTGGAAAACTTTAAGAGCAATATACTTCCTGAACTGCAAAATAAAGCTGCAACTTCTATGGAGCAAATTGACCAAATCAACTTGTCAAACGCTATGCAAGTTTTAGAAATGCTAGAACAAAGAGTTTATGATCTAGAACTTGCTAAAAACGTAGCTCTTCAAACAATGCCTCAAATTAAGCTTATACAAAAGGGAAATTATAATCTAGTTAGAAAAATTAATTCAGCATTCATAGTTACTATACCAATATTTAAGCAATGCTTGACTCAAGCTATTACTCTTAAGAGGCAAGCAGTTCAAGCAAAGGCTATGGCTGCTCTAGATGAAAAAACAAATGAACTGCTTCTTAGAAATGCTCAAAATACTGCTCTACAATCTAAGCTTACCGCACAACTTGCCTCTGGAAGCTCCATACAAATAGAAACCTTAGAAAAAACATGGCAGACTATAGTTCAAGGTATTGAAGAGACAAAACGAATAGAAAGTGAAGCTAGACAAAAAAGAGAAGATGGTACAAGAAGGCTACACGCAATACAAAAAGATTTCGAAAGTAGAATTAGAAAATAGTTTTAATATAAATCACATTTAAAATAACAGGTGCTTAGGAAATCCTAAGCACCTTTATTATTGATCATATACTTTATTCAGTAATAACTGCCTTAACTATCTGTTTAAACTTATTTAAATCACTTTGAATTTTATCTAAGTTTGTATGCTTTGTTACTAATACTGTATAATAGCACTTTTTAAATAAATCTTTGCTCTCCTCTTTACCTATAGCATAAGATACATCCTCTATCTTCAAGTGTTTATTCCAAAAATATCTACAGACATCTGAGTTTAAATTTCCTTTGTTGTAGTATTGAATTTCTATAGTAATTAACTTAATTTTATCAAAAAAATTTTCCTCAATTCTTTTCATACATACTACTACAACAAAAACTCCTATGGTAGCTGTAAAACTTATAAAATAATATCCTAATCCAAGCGCAAGTCCTATGCAGGCTGTTACCCATATGCTTGCAGCCGTAGTCAAGCCTTTTACAGATCCTCTAGTGTGAATAATTGTTCCTACGCCTAGGAACCCTACTCCTGATATTACTTGTGCGCCAAGTCTTCCCATATCCGTACCAAGCATACCACTTAACTTAGGGTACATTGTTACCAAGCTAATGGTATCTTCAATTATGCTTAATTGAATTAAAGAAACTACTGCAGCTCCAACACAAACTAAAATATGTGTTCTAAGACCTGCTGGTCTGTTTTTAGATTCTCTTTCATAACCTATAATTCCACCTATTAGTATTGCAATGCATATTCTAAACAATATATCATATTTGCTCATGAATAGTATTTAACTCCTTTATTAATTTTATGGGAATAATAAAAATATTATAGTCAAAAATATATAATAAATAAATATTAAGGAGAATTTTTATATGCTAGGTAAAATTATAGATATAAATAGTACAGAAGCATTTATTTTTTTAAATGATGGGAACACCATTGCCATTAGCTTATCAAATTTGCCTAATAACTTAAAAATAGGCAATTCTATTAATGTAAATTCTATTTCCTCTGAAAAGTTAATGAACAATTGTAATGTTCCAAACAATTTTTTTATTTAATTAAGTTATTAGTAAATTCTTAGCTTAAAGCCTTCATAAAATTATTTATAAGCTCATGGTATTCTTCAGAATTTCTAATAAAGCTTTCCATTTCACCTTTTTCTAAGCTTTCAGCCATATCAATGTTTATAGGCATTTCTGCAAGAAGCTTTGCTCCTAAATAATTTGCATGCTCTTCACCAGTTTTTCTGCTAAACACTCTTATTTTATCCCCACAGCTTCCACATTGAATATAGGACATGTTTTCTACTACACCTAATAAATATATATTCATCTTTTCTATCATTGCTACAACTTTCTTAACTATCATGGATACCATGTCTTGAGGAGTAGATACTACTACCATACCAGTAATTGGCATACTTTGCATAATTGTTAAGGCTATATCCCCAGTTCCTGGAGGCATATCTATAAGTAAATAATCAAGCTCTCCCCATACAGTGTCCTCGTACATTTGATTTAAAACTCCCGTAATTAGAGGTCCTCTCCATATAACTGGTTGCTCCTCACTTTCTATAAGTAAGTTTAACGACATTACCTTAATTCCACCTTCAGTCTCTACTGGTACAAGTTGTGGCTGATTTTCATTTCCTTCTACTATAATCATTTCAGATCTTTTTTCATTTATTCCAAGGATTCTTGGCATAGATGGTCCTGTAATATCTGCATCTAAAACTCCCACTTTAAAACCTTTTTTTGAAAGTTCTACTGCTAGTATTCCTGTGACTGTTGACTTTCCAACCCCACCTTTACCACTTATTACTCCTATTATATTTTTGATTTTACCATATTTAGCAATCATTTTTGAACAGTCTGCTTCGTTACTATCACAGCTACCTTTACTTGGACAACTCTCACAATTACTCATATCTTTTCCTCCTATATCGTAAAATATTACATTATAATTATAATTAGCATTATACACTATAATTATATCTAAAAAATAAAAAAAACCATAGAAAAATCTATGGCTAAAAATTCTCTGGCTCCTTATCTTTTGTAAAACTAAATCTCCAAGAACCTAATTCGTAATTATTTATAAAATAATATTTGTTTTCCTTTTTAGTGCTTTTATCATAAAAAGTAATTATACACTTATATATATCACTTTTATAGCCTTGTGTTTCTATATCCATTGTAATATCGTACTTATTTCTATCATCATTCTGTATTATTTCAGTTTTACTATCAAGATTTCCAGAGAACTCCTTTAAATCCATACTTAAGATAAACTTTGCAACCTCTTCATCACTACTGTCTACGCCTATAGTTTTTTCATTCCCTACAGATTTTCTATAATCTTTTATTGCTTTAAGCATTGATTCATAATAAACATTATGAAATTCCTTTGGGGTTCTTATATTCCAAAAATTTCTAATTATATCATCATCAAGTCTTTTAGATACTATATATACTTTATCTTCACTATAAAGGTTTCCAGCATCTTTTTTGTCTAGCCCTGCTACGTAGCTGAACTTGTGTACTTGTTTTACTCCTTCATGGAACTCTAAAATATAATCTGGCTCTAGAGTAATTTTATTATCAACCTGTTTTGAAGAAGAGAGTATATCATAGAGATCCTTTATAGCCTCTTTATCTGTTACTATAAAAGTAAATCCTTTATCCCTTTTATTTTGAATTACGACTTTACTTATTTTCCCGTCCCTTATGTAGTCAAAATCTTTATTTTTGATTCCAAGCCTTACCTTTGCGTCATCTATTTTGCTACAACCTGAAAAAATTGTGCTAAATATAACAATGCAAATAAAAAATAACCAATAATTTTTTCTAGACACAAGCTTTCCTCCTAGGTTTTCTATGCTATTCTATTAAGATTATAATACTTTAGCTTGTATATGTAAATCAGTTATAATAGCCCATTTATTTACTTTAGAGATGCAGTTTTAACTATACTATCAAATAGTGCCACCATATCTTCTTTAAAATCTTTGCTTTTCATAAAAAATGAAAACCTTAAAAAGCCTTTAGGTTCCTTAATAAAGTATTCATAGGCAACATAATCCGTTCCGTTTGATTCCATAACATATCTTACCAAGTAACCCACTTTATTATCTAACTTTAATTCTGAAGCATTATAATTTTTTATTTTATTTTGTTTTTCTGATACTTCCTTACTTTTGTCTAAAAAGCTCTTCAAATCCTGTTGTTCTCTCCATACTTGTACAAATCCGCTTATAGTTAAATCTTTTGAGGTAAAATCTTTATGATAAACTATTTCATTACCAGAAAAAATTCTGTCACTAGTAGTCCATTCTTCTGGGAGTTTATATTTTAAGTTGCCTTCAAGTCCACTATAATCTTTTAATTGCCTTATGTTATTTTGCATAAAGCTTACAGTTTTCAAATGTCCCTTCAACATTTCACCAGTTACAAATAAAATCCCCATTAGCAACATTAGTGTAAAAAATACTTCTAGTTTTCTTTTATTCATTATTATTACTTTCATATTATTCCTCCATTGCTTAAATTAACTTTATATAACTATATGAAATTAGTTCAAAAAATAGAATCTCAACTAACTACTTAAAATTAAGCAGTTAGTTGAGATTTTATTTCTTAACCGGAACAACTATTCTTGAATTTTTAAAATCATAGAACATTAGCCAATATCCATCATCATTCTTTTTGTCATCTTTATATACCCATGTAACAAAGCCTGTATTGCCCCCATAAGGCTGATCTAAAAATCTTCTTGTTCCTGGTATTGCGTAAACTAAATATTTGACCTGTCCCTTTGAATCTAGCTTATATCCAAATAAATAATGCCCACCTTTTCTTATATGTGGTTGATAATTAAACATAGGATAATATACCATGGTATATTTATTAAAATGCATATAAGGCTTTACATTCATTAGCTTTTCATAAGGCACCTTATGCCACTTGCATTCTCCTACTTCTTTGCATATATCTTTTACTTCCTCAAACCCCTCGGAAATATCCTCGAAGAATTCCTCTAAATCTTCTTCATCCTCTTCATTATAATGCTCATACTCATGATCATGTTCATGCTCACATTTATGCTCATGTTCATCTTCGTGTTCATGTTCTTCTTCATGTTCACAGCCATGATGATGTTCATGATCGTGTTCGTGGTGATCCTCACCTTTATTACGGTTATCATCCTTTTCTTTTATTTGCTTTTCCTCAGTTGGAGTTAATGCTTCCTCAAACTTTTCATCTATTGAAGCCTTAATTTCCTTTTCCTCTACAGCTTTCGTTACTTTTTCATCCTCTCTATTTTCTACGCTTATATTAGGTACGGTGCTCGTTTCTTTTTTTATGTTCTTTGCCTTCTCTATATCATTTTCATATTTATCAAATATGTTATCTTCTTCTTTCTGATTTTTTGTTTCAACTTCTCTCTTTTTATCATCACCTAGTTCAATTCTATTTTCATTTTCTTGATTTTCAATTACTGCATAGCTTTTCCAATCATCCAATCTACTTCCGCTTACAAACCCTGTAAGTATTCCATGAACACTTGAATCTTCTAAACTAACGATAGCAGCCCCCTTTATGCTTTCCATAGGTATGTTACTACTTGCAATATTCTCAGCACTATATTCACAAGAAACCTCAGCTCTACCATAGTCATCTATGTTTATTTTTCCAAGCTTTAATAGTCTCTTATCAGCCTTTCTATCACAAATAAGAATCATGTAATAAGGATTTTTACTTCTCTTTAAATTTTGAACATAATATGAAACCTTGCATTTTTCATTTTTTCTTTCTACCTTTGCATATCCAGTTGGAAATTTACTACTATCTGTTGAATATCCTTTTTCATCTTCTTGTAATATAATAAAGTATCTACTATAATTTTTTTTAGTTGCCACCGGTTTTCCCCCCATACAACTTATTAAATCTTCTAGAATTTTTTCATTATTATAATATATGTTTATTTTTCAAAAAATGAACAATTTTTTTTAAAAACCAATAATCTTTACATTATTTTATATAATAAAAAAGGTTTAGCAAATTATTTTTAATAATTTGCTAAACCTTTTTAAGTATATATATACTATCTGCAAGGACGGCAAACTCCTCAATTGAAAGAGTTTCTCCTCTTCTTCCTGGATTTATTCCTACTGCTTTAAAGGCTTCATCGATTTTATCTGAATCAAGCATACCAAGACTCTTAACTGCATTTTTCAAAGTTTTTCTTCTCATATTGAAGGATTGTCGTACTACCTTAAAAAATAACTCTTCATCTTTAACCTCTACTCTAGGTTTATCTAATCTATCTAATCTAATGACAGTGGATTCCACCTTAGGCTGTGGTATAAATGAGGTAGGAGATACCTTCCTCAAAATCTTTGTATTACAATAGTATTGAACTAGGATTGATAAGGATCCATAATCTTTTCCTCCTGGTTCAGCTGCTATTCTTTCTGCCACTTCCTTCTGAATCATTATTGTTAAAGATTTAAATTTATAATTTCCCTTTAATAATTTTGCTATTATAGGAGTAGTTACATAATAAGGGAGATTTGCAACCACCTTAACACTATGCTCTGTACCAATAACTTCATGGAAGTCTACTTTTAATGCATCCTTATGTATAAGCTGAAAATTTTCAAAATCCTTTAGTTCTTCATTTAATATTGATATTAAACCATAATCTAATTCTATAGCACATACTCTTTTAGCCTTTTTAAGCAGTTCTCTTGTTAGTGTTCCAACCCCTGGTCCTATTTCGATAATTAAGTCTTCTTGACTAATTTCTGCCCCGCTAACTATATCCTCTAATACCGTATCATCTACTAGAAAATTCTGTCCTAAGCTTTTTGTAAATTTAAAATTATATTTCTTCACAACATCTCTAGTTGTCAGTTTTTCCATTACATATCTCCTCGTTTACTTTTTTTATAGCTTCAATAAATTCTTCTTTGCTAATGCCATAATTATTTAGCCTAGTTATAAATTGTGCAGAATTGCAATATCCTATTCCAAGCTTACTTCCTAAGGCTTCCCGCCTCTGCTTTGCTTCTTTGCTTCCAGTTAAATTAAAGAAAAATAAATCTTCTGCAGTAAATAATGTTCTCTTCTCCTTAACCTCACATTTAGCATTTTCAAGAGCTTTTATTATGGATTCTGGAGAGGCATTCTCCACTCCAATATCCTCATCCTTTAATCCTTCCTGCTTAGTTATGTATGCATGCTTTACACCTTTTACCCTTTTAGATATTATTCTTCTTATCTTTTCTCCAGCAAAATCCGGATCAGTAAAAACAATAACTCCCTGCCTTTTTTGTGCTTCCTTTATTCTTTCTATTACCTTTGCATTTATTCCAAAGCCTCCAACAGCAATTATTTCTGCATCTACAGCTCTTTTAACAGCAGTTATATCATCTCTTCCTTCAACTACAATTACTTCCTTTATCATCATTAAAATAAAAGCCTCCAAATAAATTTACAAAATGCCATACATTATATTTTTAACCATATATATTATTATGTCAAGTCTATAGTAAAAAATCTACTATTTATATTACATAAAAAAATAGAGCGAAATCGCTCTATTTTATCACATAGACATCTACGTATTTAACTCCCCACTTGTATACATGGCCGTCCGAATTAAAGTATAAATCAATTTTATTTCCTTTAATAGCACTTCCAATATCTTCGGCAATAGCATAGCCGTATCCATCAATATATAATTTTGTTCCAAGTGGGATAACTGAAGGGTCTACAGCAACAGTACTGTATCCTTCTGGATTTCTTTTTACTCTTGTCCCAGATGCGGTAATGCCAAAGTACTTATCCCCAGGTTCCTTACCTGTATCTTTATAACTCTCAGTATAGGCAGTAGCTTTCATCCTGTATTTCGCAGAATAGCTTATGCTACCTCCACGTGAAAGTGCCATAGTTCTTAATGTACCCATAACAATTACTTTACTTGTTGGCTTTTTAGTTACCTTCTCTTGGACGACTGTCCTTGATACTTCTTTTCCATCTTGATAAACAATCTTTACTGATACTTCTTTTTCTCCCGCTGTTCCTTCTTGAACAACTTTTCTTTGTCCTTCTTTTAAGTCAGGGTCTTTTTTTACTTCAGTTGCAAATTGAATTGGTTCTACTTTATTTTCGATTTTAGTGTTAATTCTAGTTACAACTATTTTAAGACCACTTTTAATTAACTCTCCCTTAGCTGGAGAAATTTTGTCCTGTTCTCCTAGTTTTATTCCTTCTTCAGTTAACATTTGTTCAACATTATCTGAATTAGTTAAAATAGTCTTTTCTTGACCATCTATTACTAGTTGAACATTTACAGCCTTTTCTACTTTTATAGTATCTCCAGATTTTATCTTTGAATTAATTTCCGGTTCTACTATATCCTTAGGACCTAGTGTTATATTATTTTTACTCAATATGTCATTTACTTTGCTTTTATATGTCATTACGCTGATTTCTTGACCATCCACTAAGATGTTTACGCTCTTTTCCATACTAAGTACTCCTATTGTTGTAGCACAGGTTACTACAAGTATAAGTACTCCAAGAAGCGCAACTTTAGGTCCACTAGAGAAGTAGGCTCTTATGCTGTCTTTAATCTTGTTTAACATAAATAAACCTCCTCGACAAAAGTGCATTAACCATTATACCCTCTGAAGTAATTTTCGTCAAATTCAGTTTCTTTTGTCCACTTAAAAAGTAAATAAAATACACCCCTTACATAGTTTTATCTTTGAAATTTTTGTTTTGTAGAAATATTTAATTATAGTATTTTTACGGTTATTTTAAATTATTTCCACATAGTGTCTTTTTATTCAAGTTCTTCATAAAATGTTCATGGTGAATTCTATTTTCATTTTCTTCAAAAGTTTTTACTTATATTTTACACTAGAATTTTATTTTTAGCAAGTTATTAGCATTATCAATGGTTATATTTTCCAATTCATCCACTGGAATACCTTTCATTTCAGATATTTTTTCTAATATATACTTTATATATTCTGATCTATTTCTCTTTCCTCTAAATGGAGTAGGTGCCATGTAAGGGCAGTCAGTTTCCACCAAAAGCTTATCCAAAGGAACCTCTTTTACAACCTCTAAAACTTTTTTAGCATTCTTAAATGTAACCACTCCTGTAAATCCAATGTAATAGCCGAGCTTTAAACATTCTCTTGCAAATTCCACACTTCCAGAAAAACAATGGAGCACCCCTGTAACCTCTGGGAATTCTTTTATAATGTCTAAGGTATCTTTATGTGCTTCTCTATCATGAATTATTACTGGCAGATTTAATTCTTTTGCAAGCTCCATTTGCTTTCTAAATACTGATTTTTGAACTTCCTTTGGAGGATTTTCTTCCCAATAATAATCAAGTCCTATTTCACCAATTGCTTTTACTTTAGAGTTAATTGCCATTCTCTTTATCTCTTCATAGGCGTCCTCTGTAAGTTCATCAGCATTTTCAGGATGTATTCCTACTGCCGCATAGAAAATATGGTTCTCCATTGCAAGTTTAAGTGATGCCCTTGCCCCTTCCAGGGAGGCACCACAATTTAAAACTCCTATTATTCCATTTTCCTTTAACTGTTTAAGCACTTCTTCTCTATCTTCATTAAAACTATCATCATCATAATGAGCATGTGAGTCAAATATCATTTCTGTTCCTCCAAATATGTTTTTAATGTATTCGTTCCAATTGCTAGGTAAATATAAAGTAACTTTAAAAATAAATCCCCAGCATTTCCTTATAAAGCTGCTAAAATTGCTGAACCAAGCCCCATTATAAATCCAAGGAGAGCTCCAAGCCAAGTTATAGCATTAAGCTCTTTACTTGAAATATCCAAAATTAATTTTTCTGCAAAAGAAACTTCAAAAGTGCTGATTTTTTCCTCAACTATTTTACTAATATCAAAAGCTCCAATAAATTCCTTAGCTCTTGTATTTAAAAATCTTTCGAAAATATCTTCAGCTATATTAGAAGATATTCTAGATATTTTTTCTTCTTTACCTCTAGATAATTCCGATATGTTTAGACTAAATAATTTTTCTATTATATTGTTCACATATTCATTAATCTTTTCTTCTATTTCCTTACTATTGACCATATAATTTATTTTTTTTCCCATATAGTCTACAACAATATTCTCTAAATTTATATTAGCCTTCTTAAATACTTCATCTAAGGTTTCTTCTTGATTAATTTTACCTTCTAAAAATATTGTTGTGTCCTCTATTAACTTATCTGTAATTAGCTTATCTGATATGGCATCACTTAAGTATTTAGCGTTATTATTCTTAGTTTCTTCTGAAAGACTTAAAAGTACATCTGACAATTTATTTTCCATTATTTTATCTAATAATTCATTTATAAATAGGGCAATCTCCTTTTTAGTCTCTTCCTTATCTAAGTAACCCTCTAAAGCTGGTAAAACCTTGCTATATATTGTTTCTGGATTTAAAAACATAGCTATAACAGAGCTAACGTTATTGCTTATGATGTCAGCTAGGGCACCCTTAAGTTTCTTTTGAGTTTTCTCATCTCTAAGTATATTTTTTATAGACATAGCTATTTCATGATTTTTGCTATATATATATACTTTTACAGTACTAATAAACCCCTCAGGTATAACCTCATTTAAGGTTTTATCCATGTTTTCTAGCTCTGATATCTTATTTTCAATCAGCTTTTCAATATTTCCTTTAAACTCCTCTGAAGTCTTAAAGTTCTTTACTTTGTCTACTAAGCTATTTTTTAAATCCTTGTAATAACTGCTTTCTAATATTACTTTAGGACTTTTAGAAAGCTCTTTTTTAATTTCATTTAAGATAAAAGCTTCTACTGCTTCTTTAAATTTATCTTTTCTTATAGTAGCTAGTAAAACCTTTGTTGCTTTACTCTTTAGGTATTCTTTAAATTGCCCAAAACTAGCGCCTAACATTCTAATACCTTGTTCCATTATAGTTAAGTTACTGGTCATTATCTCAATAGCTTTTTCTTCTACCCATCTTTTAAACTTCTCATCTAAACCATTATTACGCAAAGCATCAAACATTGTATCCTGTGTCAACAGATGGTTTCCGATTGCTTCACCTGTGCTTTTTGCAAGTCTACTTTGCTCCTTAGGAATTAGTCCTGGAGTAAAAGGTATTTTAATGCCAAAAATTCTTTTTTCAGTATGAGGACGAAATAACATTTTTATTGCTAGCCAGTTTGTTATGTATCCTATAATTGCACCAACTATAGCTGAAAACAAAAATTTTGCGTATATCATACTATTTTACACTCCCTTTTCCTGTTTTAGTATTTTGTTTGCTTATTTCAATATATTACATTGTTATTCTAAATTCAACAACATTAATTGTTTCCAAGTAGGGATAAAGTAATCTAATCTAAAGAAAAATAATAGAAATATATATTTTTAGGAGGAATCATATATGAAGTTCTTATTAATTCTTTCATTAATTTCAATACTCAATTTTTCTAAGCCTTATTTATTTACCTATAATAGTTCGTCCCCTTACAATACTTACTTATCTGCCTTCGCTATAGTTAAATCTGATCCTAGAATAATTTTAAAGGAAATACGTTCAAAAGATGATCTGTTAGAAGTTAAACTGAAAGTACCTCAAATTGAAAGCCTTAAAACTGTAAGTATACTTGAGAAAATTAATATTGAACTTCTAAAGGATGCCTTAAGCTTTAAAACCGAAATTGAATCAATCGCCAAAGAAAACTCACAAGAAGCTATAAAGCATGGACTTCCCAATACTCCCTATGCAGCCTTTTCTGATTATAAAGTTAATTTAAATAAAAATAATATACTGAGTTTATATATAGACTACTATCAGTTTACTGGTGGTGCTCACGGTTCCACTGTAAGAAAATGCTACAATTATGATCTTAGTACCGGTGAAAAATTAAGTCTAAATGATTTATTTAAAGCTAATGCCTCTTATAAAGAAATAATTAATAAAGAAATAGAGAATCAAATTAATAAAAACAAAGGAATTTACTTTCCTGAATATTTTAAAGGGATATCAGATGATCAATGTTTTTCAATTGATAAGGATAATCTTATAATTTATTTTCAGCAATATGATATTGCTCCTTATGCCACAGGAATTCCAGAATTTAAGATACCACTTTCTAAGCTTAACATTAATATAATAAGTTAATAAATGTGGGACTGTCCCCAGTTTTTCTGGGGACAGTCCCACATTACTGCCCTTATTCAAATAAAAAAGCTTAGAGATTATTTTGTAATATCTCTAAGCTTCTGGGTTTACAATAAGTATTATTTTACAAGGCTTCCTGTTGGTAATTCTCCTGGATTTACTGCAAAAAGTTTATCCTTATCATCAGCAGCAGCAAGAATCATGCCCTGTGATAATTCCCCTTTTAATTTTACTGGTTTCAAGTTTGCAACTAAAACCACATACTTACCAACTAGTTCTTCTGGCTTATAATATTTTGCAATTCCAGATATAACCTGCCTTTCTTCTCCTCCCAAATCTACTTTTAGCTTTAAAAGCTTATCTGCTTTTTTAACAGGTTCGCAAGCAAGTACTTTTACAACTCTTAAATCGATCTTTTCAAAGTCTTCTATAGTTATTTCTGGCTTTATAGGCTTCATTTCAGCATTTTTTACAGTAGTTCCGTTCTTTTGATCTTCTTGCAATTTAGCAAGTTCTTCTAATTTTTTTTCTACATCTATTCTAGGGAATATTACTTCTGCCGCTCCAACCTTTGTTTCAGCTTTTGTTCCACTAAAGGAAGTTACACTTTCCCAAGTAGTTCGATCTGCATTTAACTGTTTATTAATTTTTTCACTTGTTTCTGGTAAGAATGCTGAAAGCATTACAGATACTATTCTAAGGCTTTCAATTAAGTTATATAAAACTGTTCCAAGCCTTTCTTTTTTATCTTCATTCTTTGCAAGAACCCACGGCATTGTTTCGTCAATATATTTGTTGCTTCTTCTAACCACTGCCCAAATCTCATCTAGAGCTTCTGGAAGCTTTAGTGCATCCATTCTTCCTTCTACCTTATCTGGTGCTTCAAGAGCAATTTTAATTAAGTCTTCGTCTATTTCTTCCTTTGCACTAGGAGCTTGAATTACTCCATCAAAATATTTATGAACCATTGCAATAGTTCTATTTACAAGGTTTCCAAGGTCATTAGCTAAATCTGAATTTGTCTTTTTTATAAATATTTCACTTGTATATAGTCCATCTTGTCCAAAAGGTATTTCATGTAGTAGGTAATATCTTACTGCATCAGTTCCAAAGTGTTTAACTAAAGTTACTGGATCTACCACATTACCCTTAGATTTTGACATTTTACCACCATCAACTAATAACCATCCATGCCCAAATACTTGTTTTGGAAGTGGCTGTCCTAAAGCCATAAGCATAATAGGCCAGTAAATTGTGTGGAATCTCAAAATATCCTTTCCAACCAAGTGAACATTTGCAGGCCAAAATTTCTTGTATAATTCATCATTATCATTCTGGAATCCAAGAGCAGTTGCATAATTTGCAAGAGCATCTATCCATACATATATAACATGCTTATCATCAAAGGTTACAGGTATTCCCCAATTAAAAGAAGTTCTTGAAACGCATAAATCTTGAAGACCTGGTCTTAAAAAGTTGTTTAACATTTCATTCTTTCTTGATTCAGGTTGAATAAATTCTGGATGATTTTCTATATGCTCTATAAGCCTATCTGCATATTTTGACATTTTAAAAAAGTAGGCTTCTTCCTTTGTCTTCTCTACTGGCCTTCCACAATCAGGACACTTTCCATCAACAAGCTGAGTTTCTGTCCAGAAAGATTCGCAAGGAGTACAATAAAGACCTTCATATTCACTTTTGTATATATCACCTTGTTCATATAGTTGCTTAAATATCTTTTGAACAGCTTCTATATGGTAGTCTTCAGTAGTTCTTATAAATTTATCGTAGCTTACATTCATGATTTTCCATAGTTCTTTAATGCCTGCTACTATTTCGTCTACATATTCTATGGGTGTAATTCCCTTTCCTTCAGCTAATCTTTGAATTTTTTGTCCGTGCTCATCTGTTCCTGTTAGAAAAAAAGTTTCATAACCTGTAAGTCTTTTAAATCTCGCTATAGCATCTGCCGCCACAGTTGTATAAGTATTACCAATATGAAGATTGGCTGATGGATAATAGATTGGTGTCGTAATGTAATAAGTCTTTTTATTCACCTTAATTCCTCCTTTTTCAGTTGAGAATATTTATGCTCAACTCTTTTATTCCCATATTTAAAATATAAAATTAAAATAAAAAAACCTCTAAGCAAGTAATTTATCTTGCTTAGAGGCGTAATTTACGCGTTACCACTCTAATTTGTTTTTCCCTCACAGAAAAAACCTCGAAAAGTGACTCCTTGACTATTAAATCAATTTTATCACCTTGCAGTATAACGGCTGCCTCCGTACTATCCTAAAAAATTAAGATAGTCCGCTCCAAGACCATGTTCATAAATTCCCCTGTCACCAGCTTTCACCTATCCTGGCTCTCTTTTTGACATTTCCATTTACTACTCTTCTTTTCAATGCATTTATTACTATAAATCCTCATTAAGATATTATGACAAATCTCCTAATATGTCAATATTATTATCTAATGTCAAAATAATTATTCCACTTTTCTCGTTCTCTTTCAGTTTTATATTTTTCGTGCATCAAGACGCTTCCAAGGGCAATTGCTACGGATCCGGCTACTCCCATTGCTACTATAATTCTTGATGTAAAGTGTCGTGACTTCTGAAGTTGACTATCCCTATGAATATTGCTAAGTTGGGCAAAAATTCTATATATATCTCTTCTCTCTTCCTGAGATATATCTTCTCTTTTAATTACCTCAGCAAGAATTTCCTTCACTCTATCAAGTGATTCATTGTTTTTCATATGTATTTCTTTTTCGTTATTTAATGCCGTTATTAGATGCTTTATCTCTTGATTTAAGGCAAAAGTTGCAACAGCCATCTCACCGCTTGTAGTATAAGCATATATAATTCTGTTTAAAATTTGAGCTACTGGCTCAGTTAAGTTTTCAGATTTATTAATTCCTTGGGATTTTCCCAATATACTTAATTTTTTTAAACCCATATTTACACCTCTTCAATAAAAGCTTTTTTCAAGTACCATCTATACTATAATTATAAGCATAAATTCACCTTTTAATCTATTATATTATTTCATTATTGATAATGCAATGAAATAAGCCTAGTGCACTATAGATTAAAATATTAACCCTTATGTTACTTTTTAATTAATTATAATAGGTTATAATTATCTTATTATGGAAGTTTAAATAGCTTCTATTTTAGAAATCTTGGAGGTACCTTTATGAATAATAAAGTTTTAATCATAGAAGATCAAGAATCCATTAGAAAATTTATAAAGTTGGCGTTAGAAAAGCAGTCCTTTAAAGTAATCCAAGCCTCTTCTGGAGAAGAAGGAATCGAAAAAGTAATTTCAGAAAATCCCCAAGTAGTTGTTCTAGATATTATGCTTCCTGGAATTGATGGTTTTAAAGTTTGTGAGATTTTAAGGAAAGAATATCCAAATATCGGAATAATAATGCTAACAGCTTTGGGACAGGACATTGACAAAATCAAAGGTCTAGAGTTTGGAGCTGATGACTATATGGTTAAACCCTTTAATCCTTTAGAATTATCCGCTAGAATCAACTCAATTATGAGACGAATGACTCTAGTTTCAGATAATGCTTCTAATATCCTAACTTCTGGCCCCTTTAAGATTAACTTAGACTCCAAAATCGCTTATAAAAATGATGAAATATTGAGTCTTACCCCAAAAGAATTTTTTCTTTTAAAAGTATTTATAGAAAACATAAACAAGGCTTTAAGTAGAGATAAATTATTAGATTTGGTGTGGGGATATAATTTTGTAGGAGATCCAAAGATAGTAGATGTTAATGTACGACGTCTTAGAAATAAGTTGGAAGATTCCCCTTCCTCCCCTTGCTATTTGGAAACCGTTTGGGGAATGGGATACAGGTGGAAGGAGGATTAGTTTGAAATCTATAAGAAAAAAATTAATCTCAAGCTATCTGCTTGTAATATTTTTAACTATCCTTATATGTGAGATAGCATTAATAACTTCCGCCCAAAAATATTACTACAATAATGCCAAAGATTTATTATCTAATCAAATAAAGTTATCTGCTGATTTTTATAATACTTATTTATCTTCAACTGGATTAAGAGAAAATGTTGCAAATGATGTGGACGTGTTTTGGAAGAATACTAGTGCTGAGGTCCAGATTATAGATATATCCGGAAATGTCCTTATGGATTCAATAGGTCATTACAATTTTCAGCTGATTAATTCACCTGATTTTACCAAAGCCTTATCTGGAGAAATGGGAGTTTTTTTCTATAAACCTCAAGAATCAAATGAAGCCCTTCTTTCAGTTGCTCTTCCATTAAAAAATGGTACAAAAATTGAAGGAGTCTTAAGATTTATTACTTCTTTAAAATATGTAGATGAAAGTATTAATTTGATTTCATTTTACTTAATACTAATTGGAGCCTTGGTAATTATTTTATCTGGAATGGTAAGTCTACTAATAGCAAATAAAATAACTAAACCAATAGAAAAAATAACTTTAGGTGCAGAGAAAATGGCTTCTGGGAACTTCAAAGATAAGATCACCTTATCTTCTAAAGATGAATTAGGTAACCTCGCAAATACTTTAAACTATATGGCTGAGGAGATCTTAAAAAATGAAAACTTAAAAAATGAATTTATTGCATCAGTTTCTCATGAGCTTAGAACTCCACTTACTTCAATAAAGGGCTGGGCAATTGCCTTAAATTTATGTAGTCCTGAAGATAAGGAGCAATTTCAAGATGGCTTAAGCATAATAGAACAAGAATCTGATAGGTTAACTTTATTAGTCGATGAACTTTTGGACTTTTCAAAGCTAATATCCGGTAAAATTGTTCTAAATAAAAATTACATAGATCTAAAGGAGTTATTAGACAATACTGAAAAGCAACTTTCACCTAGAGCACAAAGGGAAAACATAAAGCTTTCAATTAATCATAGTAGCCCCGTCCCCTATATATTGGCTGATAGCAATAGGCTAAAACAATTATTTATGAATATACTAGATAACTCCTTAAAGTTTACATCCTCTGGAGGGGAAGTAAAAATTACCACCGAAGTTGAAAAAAATATGATCAATATAATTATTGAAGATACAGGCTGTGGTATACCTGATGAGGATTTACCAAAGGTCACAGAAAAGTTCTACAAGGGTAAGAACGTGAAGTCCAATAATGGCATTGGTCTATCTATTTGCAAAGAAATTGTTTCTTTACATAAGGGTAATCTTCAGATTACAAGTGAGGTAGATGTTGGTACAAAGATTATAGTTAAACTTCCAATTGAAGTTAACTAATTTGTAGTAATTTTAATAACTTTGTTACCTTTTGCAACTTATTATTTTGTAATATGTTATAGGAGGCTTATATATGAGCTATTTTAAAAAAATTATATTAATTATTGGATTTACTATGATTAGTTTTTACTTGTGCAGCTGTACTCCTAAAGATATTTCTGACACGGTTAAAATTTCCTCACCTAATAATTATGAAATGCCATTAATGGGAGATTGGATTGTAAGTAAAAAATATAATAAAAATTTTGAATCTGGAAGTAGCGTAACTGCTGAAACTGAAACGGAGATTGGAAAGCTCATATCAATTAGTAAAAATAGTATAGTCTTATTTGACAAGGAATGCTATAATCCGGAATTTAAAATAAAAACTGTGGACAGTAAAAGCTATTTGGTAGGCAAATTTGAAACTAGTCCAGAAACTTTAGGTATTTCTCAAGCAGAATTTCAAATAGTTACTGTAACTCAGAAGGATAATTTTTTTGCTTCTTTTATAATACTTGATAAGGACAATATTCTCACTTATATAAACGGTTTTTTCTATCACTTGGTACCAAAACATAGTGGAGATAAAAATACTAATCAGGTTAGCGATAAAGAATCTAATATAAAAAGTGGAACACAAAGCACTAAAGTACAAGGAAAGCTAATAAATAGCGAAAAAGTATTAGATTCATCTGAAATACAGAGACAGCTTAGTTCAGGTATACTCCTTGGTTTAAAGTCCTATGAAAATAAAGGAAACAACATAAAAATTCCCATATATAGAACTCTCTGGATTAATCTAGGATCTTATTCAGAAAAACCAACTATCGACGTAATTCCTCGTTTAGTAGTTCCTCGAAAGAGCGGGTTTTGGTTTGTAGATGTAGAAAATAAATTGAAAATTTCTCATTTTGAAAGTTCAATTTCTGTTTACCCTATAAACAAAAATATTAAACAAAAATCTCAAGAAAGTGGTATAATTAATGGTGTCCAAGCCTATACGGGGGTTGATATTCTCTTTATTGGTAATGATTATATCTCCCTGGAGCTTAATGGAAGTAAGTTTAATTCTAACGCTTATAATTTCAATACAAATTTTCTTAGGCTCTATGCCTTGGATACAATAAACTCAAAGAACAGTTCGCCAATTATTATATCCAACCTCCTTGGGGAAGATGCTATCAAGGCCTTAAATCAAGGAGCTGCTGCTTATTTAACCTCGGTTAATTTTAATGAAAGGCAAAAGCTTGAGCAAAATCCTAGTAATTATAGCTTTGGAATAATTAGGAGGGATGGGAAGTGGGTACTTCGCGGAAGGTTAAATGAACTTAACACTTTATCAGAAAAATCCTCTAAATATAATAATCCTGGTGATTTTGATATTCCAATAATCCTTACAAAGGATATTGTAGCTTATGATTCCTTGTATCCATCTTGGAGCGTTATTAAAGAAATGGTGCCAGAAGCTATAGATGCTTATTCTTCACCGAATAGACATTATGTAATTGTAATCACCAGAACTTCCTTAATTGTATATAATGTTACGGATGGACGTTTAGGGTCATCACCTTTATTAACCTTTAATCTTAATTCGAAAGAAAATATTATTATGTCTCAATGGTCTACTGGTAGCTATGTCAGAACTTGGGATGAACAGATGAAAAAATTAATTAAACAGTAGACTTACTAATCTAGCTGTTCTAAGGGATGGGGTAAAATTGAGAAAAATACGTAAAAGAGGAAATATCAAAAAAATACTAATTGTGATAGTAAGCTTTATGTTTCTATTTTCTATAGGCTTCGTAGCTGGGACTAAATTCCTTAATAAATCAAGCTCTGCAGAAAATAATACTTTGGCTAAAGATAACCAAGCTCTTCAAGGAAATAAAGATTCAGTTTTGAAAAATGTGGACAACGCTGGCGAAATAACACCCCCTGACAAGAGCCAAACTAATGCTGAAAATCTTAATAATACTACAAAAACCACAAACCCATCTTCAGAAGGTACTACCTCACCAAATAAAAGCGGGGACAGTGCTACAAAAAAGGAAGCATTTTTGACTTTTGATGATGGTCCAACTACAAACATTACTCCTCAAATTTTAAAAATATTAGATGACTATAATATAAAAGCAACCTTCTTTGTAGTAGGCCAAAATGCTGAAAATTATCCTGAATTGGTGAGAGAGGAAAAAGCTAAAGGACATAGCATTGAAAATCATACTTACTCTCATGATTACAAATACATTTATGCTAGTACAAGCAATTTTATAAAAGATATTGAAAAAAATAATCAAGTATTAACCTCTATTTTAGGAGAATATAACAGCAAAATAATTAGATTCCCAGGAGGATCCTTTGGAAGTAAAAGGGCCCCTTATAGGGAAGCTGTTAAAAAAGCTGGTTACACTTACATCGATTGGAATGCTTTAAATGGGGATGCAGAAAAGCTTAATGTTCCTGCTGATAAACTATTGGAGAATATAAAATCTACTGTTGGAAATCAAAGTCATTTAGTAATTTTAATGCATGACTCTGCAACTAAAGCAACCACAGTAGAAGCTCTTCCAAAAATAATAGAATATTTAAAGAGTAAGGGATATGAGTTTAAACCTATGTAAGTACTAATTTTAACGCAATAATATGAATTTATGATATATAATTTTAAAGACCTAATGCTATAATTGCGGCATCAGGTCTTTAAAATTATATTATATCTAGAGTGCTAGTAAAGGTTATTGCTTATTGCAATAACCTATTCTAGTTTTATGTCTGACATTATTTTATCTACATAATTTTTATAATTACTTAAGTTTTTATATAATTTTGCATCTGTTTTTATGGATATCTTACCTATATCTATATGTTTTCTTATTAATTCAATTAAAATTCCATTAAGATTATTTAAATCTTGATCTTGATAATTAATATCATTCAAATATTCTAATTTTACTTTTATATCTTCCAATATTGTTAAAGTCTCTTTATTAAATATTTTTAAATATACTTTATTTATTTCCTCAAGAATGTCTATTGTATCTGCTATTGTTTTTTCGAGTATAGTCTTTTTCTTGCTATTTATGAATCTTACTATTTTTGATAACATAAGTATCCTTTCTATACAACACTCATGTTATTCATTCAAAGTGTCATATTTTTTCTTAATCTCTTTAATATCTTCCCAAAATAAAGCCTTTTTACTTTCATCTCTAAATAGTGCAGCAGAATGAAATGTAGCCATGATTTGAATATCTTTTCTCTCAAACCATTTGCCTCTATCTTTTGTTATTTTAAAGTCTTCTCCTATTATATATTTAGAAGAAACTGCTCCTAAACATATGATAATCTTAGGTTTAATTAGGGCTACTTGATTTCTAAGGTATGATAAACAAGCTTTTGCTTCATCTTCCTTAGGAGTTCGGTTATTTTCAGGCCTGCACTTACATATGTTAGCTATATAAAAATCTTTTTCTCTTATCAAATTTACTGATTTCAAAGCCTTCTCTAAGAGTTGACCAGCTTTGCCAACAAATGGCCTTCCAGACTTATCCTCATCTGCTCCCGGTGCCTCTCCCACAAATAAAAGCTTTGCCTTAGGGTTCCCCTCGCCGAAAACCATATTTATTCTATTATTACCTAGCTCACATTTTCTACATTGATAACACTGGTTATACAATTCCCTCCACTGAAGCATAAAATTCACCTCTTAGCCTATTTCTTTCTTAAATAATAACACAAACTATTGGGACTGTCCCTTTATATATGTCAAAAAAATAAGAAACCTTCCATATTGTAAACCTGAAAGATTTCTTATTTTTCACTCATAAATTTAAGAGATTTATGGGACTGTCCCTACACTTTAAATACTTTTATTGAATCATATAGTTCTTGAACCATTGAGTTAAGCTTTCCTATTGAAGTTGCTAATTCTTGCATCGATGCCGCCTGCTCTTCTGTAGCTGCAGAAACTTCTTCAGAAGAAGCTGCAGTTTCTTCTGATACAGCAGAAACGTTTTGAATATCATTAATTACAGTTTCCTTATCGTTATTCATATTGCCTAAGGAGCTTGTCATGTTTTCAATCATTGAAGCTATGTTTACAATATTTTTTGAGATATTTTCAAAGGTCTCACCTGTTTCATTTACAGACTGTGTTTGCTCCTTTACAGCCTTTTTAACATTTGAAACAATACTTACTGCATCATTTGTCTTATCTTGAATATCCATTACAATTCCTTCTATTTGTTTTGCGGAGTCTGCAGATTGTTCAGCAAGCTTTCTTACTTCTTCAGCTACTACTGCAAATCCTTTACCCGCTTCCCCAGCTCTAGCTGCTTCTATTGCAGCGTTTAAAGCTAGTAAGTTTGTTTGTTCTGCGATACTACTTATTGCTTCTATTATTGCACCTATATTAGAGGAGCTTGTCTTAAGTTGGTCCATAATCTGTGATACTTTCTCAACTTCTTTATCATTTTCATCTGTCTTATCAAATAAGGTCTTTACTATGTTTTTGGAATTTGCATTAATTTTTACTATATCATCTGCATTTAATTTCATCTTCTCTGAAAATTCATTAAGCTTTTCTATCTCATTACCTACCATAGTCATTTTATCTACTACAGTTTCAACATTTTCTGATTGATGAGACGAACCTTGAGCTATTTGTTGAACAGTCTTTGCTACTTCATCAATCGATAAAGTGTAACTTTCTGAAGTCTCAACTAAGGTATCTGCAGTTGAAGATACAGTTCCTATGGAATCTTCAATTTTCTTTACAAGCTCTCTAATTTTTCCTGTCATAGAATTAAAGCTATTGGCCAATTTGCCAAGCTCATCTTTTGATTTAACATCACAATGTATAGTCAAATCTCCATTTGCAGCTTCCTCCATTAGAGACACAATCTTAACTATTGGTTTAGTTATGTTTCTTGATATAATAGCACCTAAGCTAATTGAAGCAAAAATCGCTACTAGAAAAATTATCATACTTGTCTTTAGCATAGCTGAGACAGCTTCATTCATATCGCTAGTATTACGTGTTGTAGACAATACCCAATTTACGTCTGGTACAACTGCATAAGATTGAACCTTGAATTCCCCATTATACAAATATTCTTCTACAGCACTTTCTACTTTCTCATTTCTCTTAATCTTTTCAATTACTGTAAGAATAACTGTACTTTTTGTAGGCTTTGTAATATTTTCTTTAACAGGATGAGCTAACACCATTCCCAAAGAATCAACTAAATAAGCATAACCTGTTTTACCTACCTTTATTTTATCTAAGTGCTTAGTAAACAAGTCTACATATACAGAGTTTACCATGACACTAATTACTTTCCCTGTCTCATCCTTTACAGGTGAAGCAAAGGTTACAATTGCTCTTCCGTCTACTTTAGAAATAATTGTATTACTAATATTAGCCTGACCAAGCATTGCTTTTTTAAAGTATTCTCTTTCTTTGATGTTTATCTTCAAAGTCTTTGGATTACTATCTGCAAAAATAACACCAGTAGCATCTGCAACAAATAAATGCTCATGTAATTCTATTTTCCCATATCTATCCTTTAAGAAATTATTTGCTTTTATACTTTCAGCATATCCCTTTGTAAAAAATCCTTCTGTAGGATCCTTTTGTCTAACCTTTGAAACATCAATTATTTGGCTACTAGCTGCAAGTATCTCTGATTGGCTTTTCTCTCCAATAATTAATGCATATATAGTTTCACTTTCTTGAGAACTCACATTTAATAAAGCTTGCCTGTTTTGGTCATTTATTGTTTTTGAAGCAATCATGTAAGATAATAAACTTGTGATTGCAATAGTAATAATTACCAATACAGAAATCATTATTGGAAGCTTCTTTCTTATAGTCATATCTTTCCCCTCCATTAACATAAACATTTTAAAATCTACAACCTACTTTGTAAATTTTTCGTTAAATTCACTCAATATAATTTATCGAATCTTGATCGCAAAGCTTTAATTTTTATTAGATAAATGTACATCATTTATAATTGTAATTATAGTTTTATCACCATTT